>Ga0207695_10000080_pt1 | contig 287868 bp, 237 predicted proteins | sample KBSC54metaG_FD_184354 | JGI IMG/M metagenome (GOLD analysis project Ga0207695, IMG submission 184354) | Corn rhizosphere microbial communities from Kellogg Biological Station, Michigan, USA - KBS C5-4 metaG (SPAdes) (version 2) | ecosystem: Host-associated > Plants > Roots > Rhizosphere >...
CGATGCGGAAGCATTGCGTGCGGCGGGGCTTGGGGAAATTGGCGGCACAGCGGGAATGACATGGGCACAGTTGTTGAAGCGGCCCGAGGTGACCATCGATCCGGTGCTAAAGGCACTGCGGGACGAGCTTGCGCTGGACCCGCTGCTAGCCGAGATGGCCCACCTTGAAAAGGATGCGGCGCTGCGGCGGGCAGTTCTGCACAATGAAGCGCGTGCGGTGGAGACGGAGATCAAGTTTGCCGGGTATCTCGAGCAGCAGAAGAAGGCGATCGAGAAGTTGAAGGCGGCAGAGTCGGTGGCGATTCCCGGGTGGCTCGACTACGGCGTGATCAGCGGGCTTTCGCGCGAGATGCGGGAGAAACTGGAGCGCGTGCGACCGGGAACGATCGGGCAGGCGAGCCGGATTCCGGGGGTTACGCCGGCCGCGTTGTCGCTGGTCCATGTGTCGATTCGAGTGCAAGGGGCGGGGCGCGCGAAGATCGCTAGCTAGATCGGCTTCCGTTTACACATCTCAGAGTCTAGAGCGGTGGCACCCATTGATTTAGATTTGGGTATGCTCACGCAAAACCGAATCACTCTCGTGGCGCTGTGTCTTTTCTCCCTGGCGGCTTCGGCTCAAATGACAGGAGATCGCGCGCGGGCGCGCGATCTTGGCGTGCCGTTTGAAGGGACGCCGGGGCAGCTCAATGCGATCACGGATGTTCCCGGCGTCGAAGTCGGTGCGACAACGCTGATTCGCGGAGACGGCCCGCTGAAGGTGGGCGAAGGCCCGGTGCGAACCGGCGTCACCGTGATTTTTCCGCGCGGAAAGCAAAACACCGACAACGTCTACGCCGGATGGTTCAGCCTGAACGGCAATGGCGAGATGACCGGTACGACATGGCTGGAAGAGGCGGGGTTGCTGAAGGGGCCGGTCGGCATTACGAATACGCACAGCGTGGGCGTGGTGCGCGATTCCATCATTGCGTGGGCTGTGCGACAGAAATTGATCAAGGCGGACCAGTGGTCATTGCCCGTGGTGGCGGAGACCTGGGATGGCTGGCTAAACGACATCAATGGCTTTCACGTGAAGCAGGAGGATGTTTTCGCTGCGCTGGATTCGGCGAAGACGGGACCGGTTGCTGAGGGAAATGCCGGCGGCGGGACAGGCATGGTCTGCTACGGATTCAAGGGAGGAACCGGAACGGCTTCGCGGGTTCTATCCAAGGAGAACGGCGGATATACGGTGGGCGTGCTGGTGCAATGCAATTGCGGGCGGAGGCCGCAGCTTACGATTGCCGGCGTGCCGGTGGGGAAGGAGATCACCGGAAACGAGCCGTATGCGCGGGTAGATGAACCGCGACTACCGGGCAGCGAGGAGAAGGGCGATGTGGGTTCCATCATTATCGTAGTGGCTACGGATGCGCCGCTGCTGCCCCATCAGCTAAAGCGTATCGCGCGACGCGCATCGCTAGGCCTGGCGCGCACGGGATCGGTCTCGGGAAATGGGTCGGGAGACATTTTTATTGCCTTCTCTACGGCGAATCCGCATGCCGATGACGCACCTGGCCCGAACCCGGTTCAGACAGTCTCGACGGAGCGGATCAGCCCCCTGTTCGAAGCCACGGTGGAGGCGACCGAAGAAGCGATCGTGAATGCAATGGTCGGCGCAAAGACGATGACCGGTATCAACGGGCACACGGTGAACGCTCTGCCTCACGAGAGGCTGCAACAGGTGTTGAAGAAATACAATCGCTGAACTCGCTCATCGCTAAAACCGCGATGCACGGGGCTCAGGGTTACTTGCTGTCTGATCCGAAGATGGGAAAATGGAAGGGCAGTTCAGCGTTGGACTTCTTCTTGCCCTTTCCGCTGTCTTCCTTCAGCACAGTGCGCTGGGAGTTGATGCAGACCCACCCGCTGTGAGCTCGTTCAAAGACGTGCGTGAAGACTCCCTTTTCATCTACCTCGCCCGATGGGCCGCGGTGATGGAGCACATAGGTGCCATTGGCCACGGCGGTGTCTCCCAGCATGCGTACAGTGATCACTTTCTGGTCGAGGTGAAATGACTTGTCCTCGGTGGCGATGATGAAGGCGAGCTGCTGGTTGCGGGTGGTGATATCCCCGGCGCCTGACACATCGAGGAACAAAGGCGAGAGCACATTCTCGAGGCCGTATTGATCACGGCGGTTTACAGCCTGATCCCAGGCGTCCTCAAGTTTCTGGAACTGCGCAAGGTCGGGGGACGATGTGGAGGTGACTGGGGCCTGGGCCGGTACCGGGGCGCTGGCGGGGGCCTGGGCCAGTGCGATGCAGGGAATGAAGAGAGCAGCAATGCAGGCGAGAAAGCGAGTCATGAGCGTGCAGAAAACTCCCACATACGATGATATCTCTTGGACGGAAAAGGCAGGGATCAGGGATCAGGGAACGAGGGGACAGGGATCAGGGCATGAGGGGACAACGGGACGAGGCCCGGGATTGGATGGATTCGCGACGTTCGGAATCAGATCAGGTTCTGGAGCCTGTCGGGCTGATGGAGGGTGATCATCGAGTCTTCGATTGTGATCGAGCCCTCTTTGCGGAATTGGCCTAGGGTGCGCGTTACGGTTTCGCGCGTGGTGCATGCCATGGAGGCCATCTCCTCGTGGGTCAGAAGCAGGGGAAAGCGGTAGCCGCCGTTTATGTGTTCGCCGATCTGGTGGGCGAGTTCGAGAAGGAGCCGTCCTAGCCGGCCGGCAACTGTTTCGGCCAAGGCGATGCGACAGGCGTCCTGCAGGGCGAAGCGGTATTCCTGGCAGATGCACTGAACGGCGCGCATCTGTGCTTCGCGATGATTGCGGAGGAAGGCGAGGAATCTCTCGCGCTCCACGGGACGGAGCTGCGCGGATGTTAGCGATTCGGCGGAAACTTCGTAGACACCGTGGGAGAGAGCCGCATAGAGGCCCAGGACAGATCCGGGTCCGGCGACGCGAACGATCATCTGGCGGTCTTGCGCGCGGCCCGCGGTGAGCTTGAGATATCCGGCGCAAATCAGGTAGAGGCAGCGGGCATCCTCGCCCTGGCTGAAGAGGGCGGCCTGGGGTGGGAGGCTGATGGTGCTGGTGACGAGTTCCAGGTCGGCCAGGACCGCGCTTCCAAGAGAGCAGAACCAGCCAGGCCGACGATTGGAGCATGCCGCACAGCCAATGGGAGACTGGCGACCGATGGTCTTCTGCCTCCGAGGTGTGGCCGTGGAAATTGCCAAGTCCGCCATGTTCGTGCCTTCCCCTACAGTGTGCGTGTCTTGCGTTTTTGTGGATGTGATGGGGCTCACGCTCGCATAAAAGCTAAAACGATGTCCGCGTTAGGAATAGCAAGCATTCGCGAGAGGAAAGCTTTTTGGGGTCCTAATGATCGTTGTGAAATGCCCCGAGCGGCTTTGATTGTGACGAAGGGCTTGGAAACGCAATGCGCTGCGGTGAGACGCGCTGCAGTCTAGAGCCGATCGGGAAGGCGAAGACTCCCTGTGCGGAGGAAGTGGAAGCGAACGCTATCTTTTTGAAAACGCTGCTGTTCAGAGGAGCCGTCCTCGACCGTCCGTCTCTGTAAGGAGCATATTGGGTGCCCGCGCTGGCGGCTCGGTTCACTTCGGGACAGGCAGGATCCGGGATGTGATGGAGGTCACCGTAAGGTGGGTTCCCAGCGGGTTAGGATTCGCCCATAAGGTGACGCTCCACACAGGCTAGCCAAGTACCAGTAAGTGAAATCGTTCGACTTCAGGAAAGTCTTCGCAAGAGACGCATCAAGCCGAAGATTCGCAGAGCTGATACGAAGGCTGGCGGGGAGCCTCCCAAGGGTGACCTTTGATGCATAGAGAACGGCTATTTGTACGGAAGCAGAATCCTGCAAGTCCGGGGATGAGGCTCGCTTTGCTGGCCTTGCTTTTGTTGTTCCCGACATTGATGTGTTCGCGAGCGGCGGAAGCATCGACGGCGAAGAAATCGACTCCGGCTGCGACGAGCCAGACTGCGGCTCCTGGAGACTATGTAGGGCAGGAGACGTGCGTAACCTGCCACGAAGAGGTTGCGAAAGGATTCGCTTCAAATCCTCACACCAAGCTCGCGGAGATGCATGGAAAGACTGGCGTGACATGCGAAGGCTGCCATGGAGCAGGCAAAGCTCACGTCGACGGTGGAGGGGATGTCGCGAAGATCTTCAATCCGGCCAAGGCGTCGGCGAAGGAGATTGACGCGCGGTGTTTGAGCTGCCACCAAGGGCAGCATGCCAACTTCGAACGCACCGCGCATGGCGAGAACAATGTGAGCTGCATCAGCTGCCACAGCGTTCACCATAGCAAGACAAGTGAGCAGCTGCTCAAGGTTGAGCAGACCAAGCTTTGCTTCCAGTGCCACTCCGACACCAAGTCGCAATTCAACATGCCATTCCACCACAAGGTGGAGGAAGGGCTGATGAAATGCACGGACTGCCACGACGCGCATGGGACGTTCAACCGGAAGAATCTGAGGGCTTCAGCGCAGATGGATTCGGTCTGCACGAAGTGCCATAGCGAGACGGCGGGACCGTTTGTCTACGAGCACTTTGTGGTGAAGACAGAAGGCTGCACAGCTTGCCATTTCCCGCACGGAGGACCGAATCCGCGGTTGATCAATCGTGCGAGCGTGAACACGCTGTGCTTGCAGTGCCACTCGCCATCGCCGAACTTCACAGCGGCGCAGCCGAGCGGTCCTGCACACAATCAGGCGACGCAATATCAGGCGTGCACGACGTGCCACACGAGCATTCACGGATCGAACACCAGTCCGGTCTTCTTCAACTCAACGGAGTAAGGGGCGAGCGATGACGAAACAGATTGAAAGTACGAGCAGTCTGGTTGGGTCGTCGGCCGGGAGCAACTTTTTCCGGTTAGGCGCCCTGACTGCAGCGGCAATTCTGATGGCCGGAGGAGCACTGACGGGCTGGGGGCAGCAGACCCAGGCAGTTCAGCCGGAGAGTGAGAAACCCGAGGCCGCGAAGAAGGCGGCGATCGAGCCCAAGGAGCGCATGGCCGGCAACTACACGATGCACTCCAGCGTTGAGCTGGGGGGCGTGTTGACGCAGAGAGACGGCAGCAGTGCGATGTGGGCGACGATGATCAATGAAGGCACGGGAATGCGGGTGCTGAACCAGTCGCTCGAATTGCGTACCACGAATCCGCGCAAGACACCTTTCTTCGACAGGCTCTCAACAGCGAGTTTCGGATATGGCGGCGAGCCGAACAATGTGTCGTACCTGAACGTGTCGAAGGGGCGGCTGTACGATTTCGCGGGAAACTTCCGGCGCGATCGAAATTATTTCGATTACAACCTGCTGGACAACTCGCTGCTCTCGACGGCGTCGGCGGCGACTCCAGCGCTGGTGGCGGAACCGAGCTCGCTGCACATCTTCAACACGGTGCGGCGGAACACGGACGCGCTGTTCACCTTCCTGCCGTTATCCAGGGTGAGCTTCCGCCTGGGATACAACCACAATACGCACGAAGGCCCGACGTATTCGACGATTCATGGCGGCGGCGACGTTGTGGTGATGCAGTGGTTCCGGAATGCGCTGGATACGTACACAGGAGGCGTGGACTACAAGCTGGCGAAGCGGACGACCCTGAGCTACGACGAGTTCTTCGCTCTGTACAAAGGGGACTCGGCTTACGAGTTGGCGCCGACGCCTTTTGCGCTGGCCAACGGCACGCCGACTTCGCTTGGTGTCAACACGCTGGCGACGGCGAAGTGCAATGGCGCTGTAGAAGTGAGCAATGGCATTGCAAACCCGTTCTGCAGCCAGACGCTGGTGCAGTCCCAGGTGGCACCGACGAGGACGACCTTCCCGACGGAGCAGCTGCGGTTCAGCTCGCACTACTGGGACAAGGTGACGTTCAACGGGCGGCTGGCGTACAGCGGCGGCGTATCGAACGTGAATCATTTCAACGAGACGTTTACTGGATTGGTCGCTCGGACCGGGCTGCGGCAGGAGATAGACACAGGTGGTTATGCGAATGGCCGGTTGGCGCATAACAAACGAAACAGCATTAATGGAGATTTTGGTGTCGAGGCGGAACTGAACGAGTATTTCGCCATCGCGGAGTCGTTCGACTACCGCTATTTCCGCACGGTGGGGAACGACATCCTTGTCGCGGAGACGTGGGCGAACACGGGAACTCCGCCGCCAGTGCCTACGGCAAGCTTCAATGTGAACACGCCGCTCACGAGTCTTGTTCATACAACAACGACTGAGCCGGGCGGGGACACCATCAATCAGAAGATCGAGCGGAACACTGTGCTGGGGATTGTGACGATCTCTCCTCAGGTGAAGATTTCAGGTGGATGGCGGTTCGACAATCGGCAGGTGATTGACGAGGACGAGAATCGTGCATGGCACCAGAACGGGATTGTGGTTGGCACATCGATCGTACCGTCGAGAGCATTCCGTTTAAATGTGAACGTGGACACCCTGAACTGGAAGGCAGCAAATTCAGAGACGCCGACGAATACCTATACCCGCCAGGCCCCGAGCAGGGTTTATCACGTCAGGGCAAGGGCAATCGCCACGCCGGCGAAGTGGGTGAACTTTGCGGTGACTACCAACGACTTCGAAGGAAAGAACGACGATCCGCTGGTCAATCACAAAGAGCACAACCGCAATTTCAGTCTGGCTACGCAGGTGATCGCAAACGAGCAGGTGAGCTTCGACCTTAACTACTCGCATGACGATGTCTTTTCGGAGACGGATCTTTGTTACATCTTTGTAGGAACGGCGAAATATCCGCTGCCTGCGGGTGCGCGGGGATCGACCGGCACATGCCTGCAGACTGCAGATAATCCTGGCGGAACGCTGCCGACTCAGTCCGCCGCTTCGCAGCTCTACCTCGGGAATGGGACGTACAGCGCACCGGCAACTTTCTTCTCGGCAGCGCTAACGTATTCGCCGTCAAAATATTTCCGATTCAATGGTGGTGCGAGAGTGACCAGCAACAGCGGCACTGGAGAGTTCTTGAATCCGCTGATGGTTCCTGGAGCGCTGCATTCCAAGGTGATTTCGCCGTTCAGCGATCTGGTGGTAAACGTCGCGCCACAATGGGCGTGGCACGGTAACTGGGTTCACCATGGGTATCAGGAGGCAGGCGGTCCTGGGCCGGCTGCCCGGAATTTTCATGGTGATGTTGTGACTCTGGGTGTGCGGTATGCATTCTGAGTGATTTGCGGGGACTGGGCGATTGAAGAGAACTACCAGTCCTCCGGATTGAAGTGAACGAAGGAGCCGTGCAGTGGTTGGGACGAAGCGCGGCAGCCAAGAACAATGTCCCCTCGCAGCGATCTTCCCCCGTAGCCGGGGAGAACTCTGGGAGAGCAAGAGATGAATCACATGGTTCGTTATGCAGGAGCGGCATTGGTTGTACTGATGCTGGCAGGCTCCACGGGCTTCGCGCAGTCTTCGAGCGAAGCGTTGTACAAAGCGAAGTGCCAGATGTGCCACGGCGAAAAGGGCATGGCAGATTCACCGGCAGGGAAGTCGATGAAGGTTAAGCCAATATCCGATCCCGACGTGAAGAAGATGAACGAAGCGGAGATGGTGGAAGCGGTTAAGAACGGCATGGGCAAGATGCAGCCGTACAAAGACAAGCTGACCGACGCGCAGATCAAGGACGTTGTTATGTACTTCAGGACGTTTCTGAAGTAGTGCAGTAAAGCAGTGCAGTGGTGCAGTGAAGGTAGTCGCAAGTGAAGTCAATCTGGCCCGGCGCATACTCGAACGATGAGCATGCGCCGGGACCGGTCAGAAGGGCAGCAGTTTGTTATCACACGAAGCTACTTTCGAAGGCAGCCGGTGTTTAAAGAAGTAAATTCTGAAGTGAGTTGGTAGTTGTTGTTTGGGCGTGGCCCCCAGCGGTCTGGCCATAAATGCATTCAAGGAGTCTCGCAATGACGAAGACGATGCGATCGATGGCGGTACTGGCTGCGACGGTGTGTCTAGCCGGTTCCATGGGCTTCGCGGAAACAAGTGAAGCGATCTACAAGGCGAATTGCCAGAGCTGTCATGGCAGCACCGGTACACCGAGTGCGGGTATCGCCAAGATGATGAGCGTGAAGCCGGCAGCGGAGTACAAGACGACCGAGAAGGAACAGATCGAGTCTGTGAAGAACGGCAAGGGCAAGATGAAGGCATTTGCCGGCAAGCTGACAGATGAACAGATCAAGGATGTCGTTGTTTATTTCCGCTCTCTGAAGTAGTCGTAAGCATGCTGACCCGCTTCATGCCGAGTTGTTCGAGTCGGGTCCCGGACGAGCGCCGGGTTGGATGAAGCGGGTTTCTTTTGTCCTGGGGGGACGACAATGACGCAACGATTCCGTGAGAACTGGGTGCGGCCGGCACTGTTCTTCGGCAACAATCCAATCAGCCTGGCCGGTGGAGCGATTACAAGCGCAGCCGGCGTGACCATGATCGGTTACTGGCTGGTGGAACTGTTTGGCCGGCCCAATGACAATCCGTATCTGGGGATCATTTTCTTTTTGATTCTGCCCGCGGTATTTGTGCTGGGTCTGCTGCTCATTCCGGTCGGCGTGTTCTTCCGGCGTAGAAAGCTGCAGCAGGAGGGACAGGTCCCGGCGGAGTTTCCGAAGATCGATCTGAACGATCGAATGTTCCGGCACGGGCTGGATATCGTGCTGGTAGCTACGATCGTGAACCTGCTGGTGGTCTCGATGGCAAGCTACCGTGGCGCTGCGTACATGGATTCGCCGCAGTTCTGCGGATCCTCCTGTCACGTCATGCATCCCGAGTATTCGGCGTATAAGGTGTCGGCGCACTCACATGTAGATTGCGTTGCGTGTCATATCGGTTCGGGAGCAGAGTCCTACTTCAAGGCGAAGGTGAACGGTACCAAGCAACTCATCGAGGTGAGTTTCAACCGTTATCCAAAGCCGATTCCTTCGCCGGTGATGAATCTGCGACCGGCGCGCGAGATCTGCGAAGGGTGCCACACGCCGGCGAAATTCGTCGGCGAGAAGCTTCTTGTGAAGTCGACCTTTGCGGATGACGAGAAGAATACCGAGACGCAGAGCGTGGTGCTGCTGCACCTGGGTGGTATCGATTCGTTGTCGCATCTGACGGGCATTCACGGTGTGCACCTGGGGCATATCGAATACATCGCGACGGATCCGACTCGAACGGCGATTCCATGGGTAGAGCGGACATACACGGATGGGTCGAAGACAGCTTTTGCGACATCGAGCCTTAAGGGCGTTGCGCCGCAAGGCGAGCGTCGCGTGATGGATTGCATCGACTGCCACAATCGCGCGGCACACACGATGCAGACGGCAGAAGATGCGCTGAACCGGGCGATGGCGGAAGGGGCGATCAGCCCTGAACTGCCATGGGTTCACAAGCAGGGTCTGGCGTTGCTGAAGGCGGACTACAAAACAGAGGACGAAGCGCGGCAGAAGATTCCGGAGGGGCTCACGCAGTTCTATCGCAACGATCATCCGGAGATTCTGGCGCAGCATCCTGATTTGGTGAAATCAGCTGGTGCGGGTCTGGTGCAAGTGTTCACTACGAATGCGTTTCCCGATATGAAGGTGACGTGGGGGACGCATCCGAACCACATCGGGCATATGAGCTACCCTGGCTGCTTCCGCTGCCATGATGGCGACCATGTTGCGCAGAACGGCAAGTCGCTGACGCAGGACTGCGCGGTTTGCCACAACCTGCTGGCTGTGGACGAGGCGAAGCCGAAGGTGCTGGCGGATCTGGGAATACAGCCCGGAGTGAAATAAGGGTTGTGCACCGTTGGGGAAGGGGCGGCATTGCGCCGCCCCTTGGTGTTTCTGGCAAATGAGGCGGCATGGTAGGCTGGCTCTTCACGTCAGGAGACCCGGATCCGGATGCATTCCACGAAGAACTTCAATTTCAACCTGATTGCGGCCGCGCACGCCGACATGATCGAGCATGGTTTTCAGCCGGATTTTCCGCCGGGCACGGATACGGAGCTGGCGAAGATCAAGGCGGAAGCCGAGCTGCCCGTCACGAAGGATGTGCAGGACCTGCGCAAATTGCTGTGGTCATCCATCGACAACGACACTTCGAAGGATCTCGATCAGATCGAGTGGGCCGAGCAACTGCAGGACGGGCGCATCCGGCTGCTGATCGGGGTTGCCGACGTAGATGTGCGAGTGCCGCGCGGAAGCCTGCTCGACAAGCACGCTCAGTCGGAGACGACCTCGGTGTACACGGGCGTGAAGGTCTTTCCGATGCTGCCGCCGGAGCTTTCAGAGGGCATCACCTCGTTGAATGAAGGCGAGGATCGAATCGCGGACGTAATCGAGTACACGGTCGATGAATCGGGCTCGGTCTCGGATGGAAAGGTTTACCGCGGGCTGGTGCGCAACCAGGCGCAACTGGCGTATCCGAGCGTTGGCGCATGGCTGGAGGGGCACGGTCCGGCGCCTGAAAAGATCGCGGCCAACGCAGACCTTGCGGCACAGGTGAAGCTGCAGGACAAAGCAGCACAAAGAATGCTCGGCAGCCGGTTCCAGCATGGAGCGCTGGATCTGGAGACGATCGAGACTCATCCGGTGGTGCGGGCAGACGAGATTGTTGATATCGGCAGCCAGGAGAAGAATCGCGCGACCTCTCTGATCGAGGAGTTCATGGTTGCGGCAAATGGCGTAGTCGCACGGACGTTTGAACAGGCTGGTGTGGCCTCCATCCGGCGCATTGTGCGGACGCCGAAGCGCTGGGATCGCATCGTTGAGCTTGCGAATGGACTGGGAACCAAGCTGCCGGAGCAGCCGGACTCAAAGGCGCTGAACGAATTTCTGCTGGCGCAGAAGCAGAAGGATCCCGATCACTTTCCGGATCTCTCCCTGGCGGTGGTGAAGCTGATGGGTCCGGGCGAGTATGTGCTGGTGAAACCGAATGAGGAGTCGCCGGGACACTTCGGACTGGCGGTGCAGGACTACACGCATTCGACGGCGCCGAACCGGAGATTCCCGGACATCGTCACGCAGAGGATCATGAAGGCGCATCTCGCCAAGGCGCAGCAGCCTTATTCGGAGGGCGACCTGAACGCGATTGCGCAGCGTTGCACGCTGATGGAAGATGCGGCGCGCAAGGTGGAGCGCGTGATGCAGAAGCGTATTGCGGCGGTGGTGCTGCATCCGAGGATCGGACAGACGTTCAGGGCGATTGTGACCGGCGTCAACCAGTACGGCACGTTTGTTCGCGCGCTGGAGCCGCATGTTGAGGGGATGCTGGTGAATGCCGGCAAGCCGGGAGCGAAGGGGCTGGACGTGGGTGACCGGGTAACGGTGAAGCTGGTGAGTACGGATCCTCAGCGCGGGTTCATTGATTTCGCGCTGCAGGGATCCTGAGGAGAATGCGGAAACCGTTAGATTGTTCGTTCCACCGCTGCTTCAAAAGGATCAGGCATCAAGTCCCGCTCATCGCGGTGAAGCTGCGATGAACGGGGCACAGTCCCGTCTTTGCATTCGGGCGTGTCTCAATCCACGCTAAGCCTCTCCGACTTCTGCTCCGGAGGAGGAGGGCGCGATTTCCGGGACGGTGCGGTTGGCGGACGTGCCGGGTTCGTCGACCCAGAGGCAGATGATCCACCACACGATAACGAGAACGAAGACTGCGCTGTTGGTGTTGAGCAGTTTTTCCTGGATGCCGATGACGCGTTCGTATTCCGCCTGCGAGTGCGGAGTGGTGTGGCGCGCGATGGTTTGCCAGACTCCCTGGGCCGTCATCTGCGAAAGCGATGCGGTGGAGATGCCGATCACGATGCGCTGGACGTGAGTGCGCCATCCTGCACCGTAGCGGCTGCCCGCTGCGACGACGAGGACTCCCAGGCCGATGGAGAGGACGTCGACAAGAAGGCCAAGCTTTACGCTGATGAACTGCATGAACTGCAATTTGGCAATCAGGGTGTCGAAAGCGATGGTGCGAAAGTTCGGCCATGGACCCCACTTCCAGACGACAAGACCGCCAATGATCAGCAGGACGAATGTCGAGACCAGCCATGCGCGGGAAGAGGCGCGGCGGAAGGCACGCCGGGCCATTTCGATGAGGACTGCCAGGCTGACGAGCGCGGAGAGGAGGGCCAGCGTGATAGCGATCTCGCCCATGGTGAGGGGCGGCAGCCGGTCGTGCAGAAGGCGGTTGATCAGCAGGCGAAGCGTGACAAGGACGACGCTGGTGGAGAACCAGGGAAAGCGGCGGATGCGGTCTCGGCCAAGCAGGACGACAAGCAGGACGAGCAGGGCGGCGAAGGTCAGCGTCCAGAGGGTCTGGACGGCAGTGAAATGAAAGTTAAAGTGCATGCAATCCTTAGCGGCGGCCCCAGGGGGCCAAACATTCAGTCTAGGCCATAGAGGTGGGACGGCGTGACCTTCGGTGAACTCCGGCATTCGGAGACGGGGTCCCATGAAGGTCTGAGTAAGGTATCCTGATAGTGCGCGCCCGTAGCTCAGCTGGATAGAGCGAATGCCTCCGGAGCATTAGGTCGGGAGTTCGAATCTCTCCGGGCGCACCATCCACTCCCTGATCCCTCTAAAAAAATCTGCGGCATTACTGGCTGCTGAGTTCCTTCTCGCGCCGTGTCCGGAGTTCTTCCATGACGGACTGGATGAGGGCTTTTGTGCCTTCCATGCCGCTGAGTACCGCCTGGAGGTCGAGGGCAGGCACGTTGGGGTTGCGGCTCGATGTGCAGTAGACGCCGTGCTGGCCGACAAGAATGAGCGAGTCGGTGAGAAGGTCGAGAGCTACAGCGAGCCTGCCGCGCTCCGGGCCCATCATGAACTCGTGTTTTTCCAGCTCTGCGCGTTTTTCGTCGAAGATGGTCATAAGGCAAGCGTACTGGAACACGCGTTCCAGTTGTGAGAGCAGGCGTTGAGCGCTTGTTGGTTTGCTCCCTTTTTGAATGCGTTTTTCTACATGATCCTCTACAGGCTGGAGTTAAGGGTGGATCCCGCTGGGGAGAACAGCATCCGCGGGCCCTGCGCCTTTGCTCGGTATATAGTCGGTGTCGGCAGGTTGAGTTTCTGGAAAGGGGCTGGGGTTCGTGATCGAGGGTGTTTCGAAGAAGGGTTTACTGATCTATTGCTGAGCCAAGTTTTTCGGTTCTGCGGATCTTCTCCGGGGTTGAAGCGCCGTCGCTTATTCGCCGCCCTTACTCCAAGGCCTAGGTGCTATGCTCCCTCCCGTCTTATAACAGCGACGCATTAGCGCCCGGTGTTTGAGTCACGTTTTTTGTATGATCCTCTGCGGTTGGGGGTTATGGGTGGATCGACGGATTGGAAGGCAGGGGAGCGTGGGCGGCTACATGGATCGGATCGCTGATGCCGGCGGGCGCGGCGGGTTCGCGAACTGGCTGCTGTGCTGAGGGGCTAGGGCGATTCATCGCCTGTGCAAGGCTTGGGCAGTTGCGTGCGGGAGAGTTCTCTCCCATCTTCCAGTGAGTGCTCTGTCCGTCTGCAGGCTGTTTGGGGCGGATTCTGTCGGTGGAGATCCAATGCTCGAGAGCCTTCTCGGGCGTGCCGTCAGGCATGGAGGCCTGGAGCTTTTGCATCTCTTCGAGGGTGGGCATCTCGAGGCCGAGACTATCAGCGATCTCATCCACCATCTTCTGAAGCGATTCGGAAGTGACTTCTTCTTCGTCGGGCGGAGCGATCGAGCTCGTCCCGTTCAGCTGCATACCGGTTGTTCCCGTTGTGTATGCGGCAGGAGACTCGTCGATCTGAGTCATCAAGCGGGAGAGAAGGCTGAAGCCGCGCATGAAGGTGTCGGCTTCAGAACGCTTGATACGGCGCATGGCGAGCTGGTTGAGGACCACGGTGATGGCGACGAGAACGCCGGATTTGGAGAGAAGGGAGGGCAACTCGAAGGGCTGGTAGTCGTCGGGCTGACGACGTTTGATGGGCTGGTGTGGCGTGTGCTGGAAGCAAAGGCGGGTGCCACGGATGGCGGGCGATTTGCAGGTGCTGCCGGACTCGTGAGTATGCGTGCAGGTCTCGAACATGAAGGCTCTCCTGTGTCTCGTTAACGGGCGCATCCAGCGTGGTTAGCGCTAGAGTGGGCAAAGTTTGACTATGAGACAAGTGTGCGCTGAACGGGGTATTCAACCTGCAAAACGCGGGGAAGGAATTTTCGTTGTGGAATGAGGAAGTTAGGGGAGGGTGCGGCGGGCGAGGTGTTGACAATCTTCAAAATGGGGCGGGCTCTGCTCGTGGTTCAGGACGATAGGGGTTGTTGTGATGCGGCCTTTCGCTCAACATGACAGTTGGGGTTGTGATGGGATCGGTTCGATGAGACGGTGTGGCGGGATCCCGGCCAAATCCAGCGCGAGATCCCGTCGGCAATTCGACTACGACTTGATGGTTTTCGTAGCAGCGTCCCACGTCGCGGCGGTTTTGTGGATGTAAGAGTGATTGGCCATGTGGCAGGCGATGGCGGCGTGGTTGCCGAAGACTTCATCCTCAACGACGTGCTCGCGGGTTTCGACGGCTTTCAGGAACGTGGCGATGTGCTCGGCAGTGTCGTCGTAGTCGCGCGGAGCGGAGAAGGTTTCGCTCATCGGAAGGTTCGGCTGAGGACCGGGGTGTGAGGCATTCCAGTCGTCGTAGTATTTCTTCCTGGCTTCTTCGGTCCAGCCGATGACGGAGTAGCCTTCAGGCCATGGACGCGTGTCCTGCGGAGTGAAGGTGACCGAGTCACCCTTGATGGTCAGCGTGCCCTCTTTGCCGTAGAAGGTAGTGTCTTCGCCGGTGTCATTGTTCTGGTTGCAGCGGATGTTTACGGAGACGCCGTTGTAGTCATAAAGCGTGACGAGCAGATCGGGGAAGTCGCGACCGTCTTTGAAGTGGGTGAGGCTGCCGGTGGAGAAGGCGCGAGTGGGCGGCGCATTGATTCCGGAGACGCACTGAATGCCGGAGAGGAGATGCACGAAGAGATCGCCGCCAAGGCCTTCACCGTAGTCGGCAAAACAGCGCCAGCGGAAGAAACGGTTGGCATCAAAGGGGCGATCGGGGGCATCGCGCAGCCATGTTTTCCAGTCGATCGTCTGCGGGCTGGCATCCGGTGCGATGGGGTAGACCCAGGCGCCGGAGTCGGAGTTGCGATCCATGCTGGCGGTGATCATCGTGACTTCGCCGAGGCGGCCTGACTTGAAGATTTCTGCGGCTTTTTTGAAGACCACGCTGCTGACGCGCTGGCTGCCTGCCTGGAAGATTCGCTTGTTTTCCTGAACCGCCTTGACCATGGCGAAGCCATCGGCAACGTTGTGCGACATGGGCTTCTCGCAGTAGACGTCTTTGCCGGCGGCGATGCAATCGAGCACGACGCGGCGATGCTGGAAGTCGGCGACGGCGACAATGACGGCTTCGACGTCTTTGCGGTCGAGGAGTTCGCGGTAGTCGCGCGTGGTGGGAACTTCGGAGCCATAAGACTCTACGCCGGCTTTGCGATGCATGTCATAGAGGTCGGCGATGCCGACGAGCTGGGCATTGGGCAGTTTGCGCGCAGAGCGGAGAAGGTCGCAGCCACGGATTCCAGTGCCGATGGACACGAAGCGCATCTTCCTATCGGTTGGGGCTGCCAGAGCTGTGGCTTCGAGCAGAATCGATTTGCCTGCGGCGCCAGTGGCTGCAGCGCCTGCGCCAAGGCGGACGAACTGCCTGCGTGAAATAGGACCCATGATGAAGAGCCTTTCTCTTGCGTGGGCAATTTTCGCTTGAGGGGCGGGGTTGTGTCCATCGACACGGGGTTGGAGCGAAGGCGATGTCATAGGATGCTTGAGACTTCGAAATTTGGGATTCGGCGGGGTTGAACAATGGCGATTCGCTGGGGAGTGCTCGCGAGCTTGAGGGTGTGGATTACGGCAGTCGGGTTGATGGTTGCGTTATGCGCGGTACAGCGGGTGTCTGCGCAGACGGCAGGCAAAATGACTCATCCCGATCTTGGATCGAATGCTCTGGTGTTCGATCCGTCGATGGGAGCGGAGAAAATTCAAGCCGAGATCGACAAGGTGTATGCGGCTCAGGAGCACAGCGAGTTCGGGAAAGAGCGTTATGCGCTGCTTTTCATGCCGGGGGAGTATCACGTGGATATTCCCATCGGTTTCTATACGGAGGTGATCGGGCTAGGTGCTACGCCGGATGAAGTGCATATTGTCGGCAATGTGCACTCGGATGCGAGCTTGCCTCACAATAACGCGACGTGCACATTCTGGCGGGCGGTGGAAGGGTTTGCGGTGACGCCGACAGCGGGAACGATGCAGTGGGCTGTGTCGCAGGCGGCGCCTTTCCGACGGATGCACGTGAAGGGAGACATCGTGCTGCACCAGAAGGGCGGATGGGCGAGCGGGGGATGGATGTCGGACTCGGTGGTGGATGGCAATGTGGGCGCGGGGCCACAGCAGCAGTGGATCTCGCGCAACAGCGAATGGGGAAGCTGGACGGGGGCGAACTGGAACATGGTTTTCGTGGGGGTTCCACATCCGCCGGAGGGCGAATGGCCGCAGCCTCCGTACACGAAGGTGGCGAAGACGCCGGTGGTGCGCGAGAAACCGTTTCTACGGGTGGATGGGAAGGGGAACTGGTCGGTACGGGTTCCGGAGTTGCGGAAGGAGAGCCAGGGGATCACGTGGCATGGCGGTTCGACGCCGGGACGGAATATTCCGCTGAGGAATTTCTTTGTCGCGCAGGCGGGCCGGGACAGCGCGGCAAAGATGAATGAGGAGTTGGCGAAGGGGAAGAACCTGCTGCTAGCGCCGGGTATTTACGATCTGGACGAGCCGATCAAGGTGACACATGCGGATGCGGTGGTGATGGGGTTGGGGTTTGCGACGTTGCGACCAGTGAATGGGACCGCGGCACTGAAGGTGTCGGATGTGGATGGGGTGGATGTCGCAGGAGTGCTGATCGATGCGGCAGAGAAGACATCGGCGGTGCTGATGGAGGTTGGACGCGAGGGCAGCCGTGCTTCCCATGCGCGGAATCCGATCCTTCTGCACGATGTGTTTTTCAGGGATGGCGGAGCGGCGGTGGGGCGGACGAAGGTGAACCTCGTGGTCAATGCGAATGACACAGTGATCGATCACACGTGGATATGGAGGGCGGATCACGGTTCAGGGGTGGGGTGGACGAGCAATGTGAGCGACAACGGGCTCGTGGTGAATGGAAATAACGTGACGGCTTACGGGCTCTTTGTGGAGCACCACCAGCAATATCAGGTGTTGTGGAAGGGCGAGCACGGGAGGACGTATTTTTATCAGTCCGAAATCCCGTATGATCCGCCGGACCAGCAGAGCTATACGTCTGCGCAAGGTGTAAACGGATGGGCTTCGTACAAGGTTGGGGATGGCGTGAGCAGCCATGAGGCGTGGGGGCTGGGAGTTTACAGCGTGTTCCGGAGGCCTAATGTCAACCTGACGCGGGCGATCGAGGTGCCTGTGAAGCCGGGGGTGCGGTTTCATCACATGATCACCGTGGCGCTGGATGACAAGGGCGAGATTTCGAACGTGATCGACGACAAGGGCGGACCGACGCACCTGGCGCCGCATCGGGTGGATCCGAAGGTGGCGGAATTTCCGGAGTAGATTTTGGCTCGCAGGTCGGTGCCGGCGTGAGTTGGTGGCGGCGGGTGCGTGGGAGAATAAAAGTGTAGACCTATGAGCAACGAGAGCGTTCCTGAGACCAAGCCCACTTCTGAAACTCCTTCAACGAACGACAAGCCGATTGAGAAGCCGGTAGGTGACGGTGCGGCTGAATTCACAACCGCGCCGGCTGCTGAAGTCACGACGACTGATGAGGCCGTGAAGCCATCTGCTTCGTCCGCAGCTGAGGAGGCTTCGGCGGAAGAGCCAGCTGAGGCGTTGGAGGATTTTGCAAATATCCTGAAGGATTTTGAGCGGAGCCATACGCATAAACCTGCCGGCGGAGCCAAGCAGATTGAGGGAACCGTGATCTCGGTCTCGGCCGAGCAGGTGTTTGTTGATATTGGATACAAGATCGAGGGTGTGCTGCCACGTTCGGCGTTTCGGAACAATGCCGAGGGTGTGAAGCAGGGCGAGAAGGTTTCGGTCTCGATCAAAGGGCGGAACGAAGAGGGCTACTACGATCTGACGCGATTCCAGGTGGCGCAGCCACATGACTGGACGGCGCTGGAAGAGGCATTCAAACAGAAGACGGCGGTTGTGGGCACGGTGACCGGAGTGGTGAAAGGCGGGCTGACTGTCGATGTGGGCGTGCGCGCGTTTATGCCTGCGAGCCGGAGCGGAACGCGGGATGCGGCGGAGCTGGAGCAACTGGTAGGCACGGAGATTACCTGCCGTATTACGAAACTGGATGTCACGGATGAAGATCTCGTGGTGGATCGGCGCATTGTTCTGGAGGAGCAGGCGCGCGCAGCACAGGAGGGCAAGCTTGCCGTGCTGCAGGCCGGGGATGTTCTGGAAGGCACGGTCCGCACCCTCATGCCTTATGGAGCTTTTGTTGACCTTGGCGGATTCGACGGGCTGCTGCATGTGAGCGATATCTCATGGAATCGCGTGAGCAAACCGGAGGATGTACTCTCTGCCGGGCAAAAGGTTCGTGTGCGAATTCTGAAGATTGATCCGGAGACGAAGAAGATTTCGCTGGGGCTTAAGCAGCTTGAGCCGGAGCCATGGGAGAGTGCGCCCTCGAAATATCAGGCTGGGCAGCGGGTGACGGGAACTGTGACGCGGCTTGCAGATTTTGGCGCGTTCGTGGAGATGGAGCCTGGTGTCGAGGGTTTGATTCACATCTCGGAGATGTCGTGGGGCAAGAAGGTGCGACATCCATCGGATGTGGTGAAGGAAGGCGATCGCGTCGATGCGGTGATTCTGGCTATCAAGCCGGAGGAGAAGCGGATTTCTCTCGGGCTAAAACAAACCCTAACCGACCCGTGGTCGGATGTGACGCAGCGTTTCCCGGTTGGCTCACAGGTTGAGGGACCGGTGACAAAGATGATGACGTTCGGCGCCTTTGTGCAGATCGCCGAAGGTGTTGAGGGTTTGGTGCATGTGAGCGAGATCAGCGCGGAGAAACGGATCCATCATCCGCAGGATGTGCTGCGGGCCGGGCAGGTGGTGAGGGCGCAGGTGCTGGGAATCGCGCCGGATAAGCGGCAGATCAAGCTGAGCATGAAACAACTGGTGCCGACGAGCATCGATGAGTACATTGCCGAGCACAAGGCCGGGGATCTTGTTTCGGGCCGCGTTGTCGAGGAGTCGGCGGCAGGAGCATCGGTTGAGCTGGGGGAGAATATTTTCGCTGTTTGCCGCGTGAGCAAGGCGAGTCAACCGCAGACGGAGGCTGCGCTTCAAAGCGGCAAGGCGGATCTTTCTTCGTTGAGTTCGATGCTGTCGGCTCGATGGAAGGGAAGTGCGGCAGCTCCGTCGGCTGGTCCTGAGCCGTTGAAGGCGGGGCAGATTCGCAGCTTCAAGATCACGAAGCTGGATGCGGAATCGAAGGCGATCGAGGTGCAGGTAGCCTGATTGCCGCAGAGGCCAGGCCGCTAGAGGTAAACCTCATCGATGAAGCACCAGCCCCAGTCTTCGCCGCGCTCCGCGGAGCGGACGAGGGGGTGCTGGGTGGCGTGGAAGTGCGCGCGGGCGTGGCGATTCTTGGATGAGTCGCAGCAGCCGATGTGACCGCATTCGAGGCACATGCGCAGATGTACCCAGGTGTCACCGGTTTTCAGGCAATCTTCGCAGCCTTTGGAATGAGGCTTGACGTCCTTGATGTGATCTTTGACGTGGGTGCACTGTGTCGGCATGTGTCGACCTCCGGGGAAGGACTTCAGACAGTGTACTGTTTCGCGAGGGCCGAGAACTCCTGTAACTGATTTGCGATCCACGCGGCGTCGCGTCCTAGTTCGCGTGCCAGCAACTGTGCGACGGGTTCGGCCATCTGCATGGCGGCATGGGCGTTGAGGAAGAGGGCCCGCGTATGGCGTGCAAGAACGTCTTCCACGGTGCGAGCCATTTCGGCGCGGGCGGCCCAGACGACTTCAGCGCCGATGTAGGGCAGTGCCGGATTGAGCGGCTTGGCAAGGCCGGGGTCCTGCTGAGCAAGCGCGCGGATTTCGCCGGCGTCTGAGCCGTAGACTTCGAGCGGGTCTTCTTCTTCGCGGTCCGCGGGCGGTTCCTGGTAGCCGTGAATCTTCAGGTTTTTCGTTGTGCAGTTTTCATCGCGCAGGCGGCCAAGGGTGATGGCGTGGTCGACGGTGTCCTCGGCCATATGGCGGTAGGTGGTCCACTTGCCGCCGGTGATGGTGAGAAGACCGGAAGTGTCGACGTGAATCGTGTGATCGCGAGAGATGGCGGCGGTGCTCGACGCGCCACCTGACTTCACAAGCGGACGAAGACCGACGTAGACGGCGAGCACGTCGGAACGGCTGGGAGGTCGCGTGAGATAGCGGGCGGCTGTTTCGAGAATGAATTGAATCTCTTCGTCGAGGGGCTTGGGCTCGAGGCTTGGCCCGTCGACGGGGGTGTCGGTTGTTCCGGCGACGGCGTGGCCGTGCCATGGGATGACGAAAAGAACACGGCCATCGCTTGTGCGCGGGACCATGAGCGCTGTATCGCCTTTGAGGAATGAGCGGTCGAAGACGAGATGAATGCCCTGGCTGGTGATCATCAAGGGCTCAGTAGCCGGATCGGCCATGCGGCGGATCTCGTCGGTAAACACGCCGGTGGCATTGATCACGACTTTGGCTTTGATTAAAAATGCTTCGCCAGATTCGTCGTCGCGGGCGATGAGGCCGTTGACGTAGCCTTCTTCGTCGCGCAACAAACCGGTTGCAGGACAGTAGTTGACCACGGCGGCGCCCTGGTCGGCAGCAGTCATGGCGAGATGAATGAGCAGGCGGGAGTCGTCAAATTGGCCGTCGTAGTAGACGACACCGCCGCGGAGCTCTTCCGGCTCAAGGCCGGGCAGTCGCTGAAGCGTTTCTTCTTTGCTGAGGAGCTTGGATGGGCCGAATCCGTATTTGCCGGCGAGGAGGTCGTAGAGCTTGAGACCGATGCCGTAGAAGGGCGCCTCCCACCATGAGTAATTTGGGACGACGAAGGCGAGGTCTTTCACAAGGTGCGGCGCGTTCTGGCGAAGCAGGCCGCGCTCTTTCAGTGCGGACATGACGAGCGGGATGTTGCCTTGCTCGAGGTAGCGCACGCCGCCATGCACGAGCTTGGTGCTGCGGCTGCTGGTGCCCTTGCCGAAGTCGTGAGCTTCGACGAGTACGACGTTGAAACCACGAGCAGCTGCATCGACTGCAACGCCCATGCCGGTAGCTCCACCGCCGATCACGGCGATGTCCCAGGGCTCGTTACGCTCTGCGCGTTCACGAATCCTGCGCAGCATGTCTTCCCTGCGCATTTTGTCTCCTAGCTTTCGACCCAGTTTTTAGAGCGCTCGACGGCGCGCCGCCAGCGGCCACGCAACTCGCCACGTTTCTTTTGGTCCATGTTGGGCTCGAAGCGAACGTCCCCCTGGCGTTTCGCCTGCAGTTCCTGCGGGCTCGGCCAGAAACTAGTGGCGAGGCCGGCGAGATAGGCAGCTCCGAGGGCGGTGGTTTCTGTCACGCGCGGCCGGACGACGGGAACCCCGAGGAGGTCCGCCTGAAATTGCATCATCAGATCGTTTACGGCTGCACCTCCATCGACGCGAAGCGCGTTGAGCGGCGTGCTGGTTTCGCTTTGGACGGCGTCGAGGACATCGGCAACCTGGAAGGCAACGCTCTCCAGCGCCGCTCGGGCAATGTGTCCGGGTTTGGTGTCGCGGCGAAGGCCGATGATCAGGCCGCCAGCGTGCGGATCCCAGTGAGGTGCGCCAAGACCGACAAATGCCGGAACGAAGATGAGCCCGCCTGCATCGGGAACTCCGGCTGCCAGGGCTTCGACCTCGGCTGACGAGCCGATGAGGCGGAGGTTGTCGCGGAGCCACTGGACGACCGCACCGCCAATGAAGATGCTGCCTTCAAGGGCGTATTCGAGACGCTTCTGTGAACTGGCAGCAACTGTCGTGATGAGCTTGTGTTTGGAGCGTATGAATTGAGTGCCGATGTTCTGGAGCAGGAAGCAGCCGGTGCCGTAGGTGTTCTTGGCTTCGCCGGGATTCCAGCAGAGTTGTCCAAAGAGCGCGGCCTGCTGATCTCCCGCGATTCCGGCGATGCTGATTCCGCTCAGGCCTAGTGTTGTAGTTACGTCGCTGACGACCTGACTGGACCACACGACTTCGGGCAACATGCTCTCGGGGATTTCGAAGATGCGGAGAAGTTCCGGATCCCACTTGCCTTCGACGATGTTGTAGAGGAGAGTGCGGGATGCGTTGGTCACATCTGTCACGTGACGCATGCTGCTGGTGAGGTGGTAGATGAGCCAGCAGTCGATGGTGCCGAAGGCAAGTTCGCCGCGTTGTGCCTTCTCGCGGGCGCCCGGTACGTTGTCGAGAATCCATCGCACCTTGGTGGCGGAGAAATACGGATCGAGCACGAGGCCGGTTTTGGAGGAGACTGTATCGCCAAGGCCGCTCTGTTCAAGAGATGCGCACATTGCGGCGGTGCGGCGGTCCTGCCAGACGATGGCCGGATGTATGGGTTTGCCGGTGGCACGTTCCCAGACGACCACGGTCTCGCGCTGATTGGTAATGCCGATCGCAGCAACGTCTCGAGGTCGAGCGCCGACTTTTCCGAGAACCTCAACGGCACAGGAGATCTGACTGGTGAGAATTTCAAGGGGATCATGTTCCACCCATCCGGCTTGCGGGTAGAACTGCTGGAACTCGTGCTGCGCGACTGCGGCAATTGTGCCGGCTTCATCGAAGAGAATGGCTCGGGAGCTAGTCGTTCCCTGGTCCAATGCAAGTACGTAGGCCATGAGCGGGTGGTGATCCTCAGCACCCAAGTCAAACACGCGTCCCCACAGCGCGGCAAGCGTCCCCTAAAGACATGGAATTTGCTGAGAGCGCAGCAGAGTCGCTTCCCACCCTAAGTCTGACGACCAACTTGCACCTGGCAGTGATGAGAGCCCAGTACTGGTAGTGCAGACTTCGTCGTATCCCACTTCCCCAACTGCGGGGGACATGGAAAACCCAAGATGAGCCGATTACGATCCGACGGCCAGTCTAGACGACGTAAAGATCGACGTAGTCACTGACGGGCATTTTCTCGAGGGCGGAGCGATCCATCGATGCATGGAGGATTCGCTGCTGCTGTTCTGACCCGAAGCGCCGAGCGAGATTGCGTTTGAACTTGTCGATGAGCAGCGGCATGCCCTCCTCGCGGCGGCGCTTGTGGCCGATGGGGTATTCGACCGTTTCCTCGAGTACGGTCCCGTCTTCCAGTTCCATGCGAAGCGAGTTGGCGATGGATCGTTTCTCGGGATCGTGGTAGTCGAGTGTGAATTGCGGCTCTTCGATGCAGGTGATGCGGTCGCGAAGGCCGTCGATGCGAGGTCCCCAGACGGAATCTTTCGCGACAGAGTCTTCGTAGTCTGCAGCGGTGAGGCGGCCGAAGATGAGGGGCACGGCGATCATGTATTGGATGCAGTGGTCGCGGTCCGCGGGGTTCGACAGCGGACCTTTCTTGTCGATGATCCGGATGCATGCTTCGTGGGTGCGGACGGTGATGGATTTGATCGCGGAGGCGTTGAGATTTCGATGGGCGAGTTCCGTGTGAAGCTTCATTGCCGCTTCGACGGCAGTCTGCGAATGGAACTCGGCGGGGTAGCTGATTTTGAAGAGCACATTCTCCATGACGTAGCTGGAGTAGGGGCGCTGAAATTTGAATTCCTTGCCGCGGAAGGAGACGTCGTAGAAGCCCCATGTTTTCGCCGTGAGCGCGGAGGGGTAGCCCATCTCGCCGGCTTTGGCCATGAGGGCGAGCCGAACGGCACGGCTTGTAGCGTCGCCGGCGGCCCAGCTTTTGCGCGATCCGGTGTTGGGAGCGTGGCGATAGGTGCGAAGGCTCTGGCCGTCGACCCATGCGAGGGAGATGGCGTTGATCGTTTGTTCGCGCGAAAGACCGAGAAGGGAACAGACGACTGCTGTAGATGCCACCTTCACCAGGACGACGTGGTCGAGACCTACTTTGTTGAAGGAGTTCTCGAGAGCGATGCAGCCCTGAATTTCGTGGGCCTTGATCATCGCTGTCAGGACGTCGCGCATGGTCAGCGGCGGCTTGCCTTCGGCTGCGCCCGTACGGCACAGCCAGTCGGCGACGGCAAGGATGCCGCCGAGATTGTCGGAGGGGTGTCCCCACTCGGCTGCGAGCCAGGTGTCGTTGTAGTCGAGCCAGCGGATGATTGCACCGATGTTGAAGGCGGCTTGGACTGGATCGAGTTGGAAGCTGGTGCCGGGGACACGTGCGCCGTGAGGAACGACGGTGCCGGGAACGATGGGGCCGAGCAGCCTGGTACAGGCCGGATACTCGAGGGCTTCGAGGCCACAGCCGAGCGTATCCAGGAGGCAGTAGTGAGCGGTCTCGTAGGCGAGGTCGCTTTTGATTTCGTAGCCGAGCGCGTAGTCGGCGATGTCGGCGATGACGTTGTCGGGGGAGGGGCGCTCGTTGCTGATGTGGGATGACAACGGTGTTCTCCGAGATTGAAAGAAGTGTTTAGTTGCGCTGTTCGATGGGAACGAAGGGTTTTGGTTCGGGGCCGGTGTAGTTGGCGGAGGGACGGATGATTTTTCCGTCCTGGCGCTGCTCGATGACGTGGGCGCACCAGCCGGCGGTTCTGGCGATGACGAAGAGGGGCGTGAAGAGATCTACCGGGATGCCCATGAGGTCATATGCGACGGCGCTGTACCAATCGAGGTTGGGGAACATGCGCTTGGCGTCGTGCATGGTAGTTTCAATGCGCTCGGCGACGTTGAAGAGGCGCATATCGACCGCGATGGTGGAGAGCCTGCGTGCGACTTCTTTGATGATGTCGCTGCGGGGGTCGCTGATGGTGTAGACGGGGTGGCCGAAGCCGATGATGACTTCGCGTTCGCCCACGCGCCAGCGCATGTCGGCCTCGGCTTCGTCAGGGCGGCGATAGCGTTTCTGAATTTCGAGGGCGACTTCGTTGGCTCCGCCGTGCTTGGGACCCTTCAATGCGCCGATGGCGCCTGCAATGCAGGAGTAGATGTCGGAGCCCGTTCCAGCGATGACGCGCGCGGTGAAGGTGGATGCGTTGAATTCGTGCTCGGCGTAGAGGATGAGCGAGGTCTGCATGGCCTGAATCCATTCAGGGCTGGGAGCATAGCCGTGCAGCAGATGCAGGAAATGCGCGGCGATGGAATCTTCGAAGCGTTCGACCTCGATGCGGCGTCCGTTGCGCGCGTAGTGATGCCAGTAGATGAGCATGGAGCCGAGCGAGGCGAGGAGGGCGTCGGCGATTTTGCGCGCACCGGATTCTTTGTGGGCTTCGCCTTCGGGCAGCACACAGCCAAGGACCGACACTCCTGTGCGCAGCACGTCCATCGGATGCGTTGAGGGCGGCAGGAGTTCGAGCGCCTGCTTGACGGCGGCGGGGAGGCTGCGCAGAGGCCGCAGGCTGGCCTTGTAGGCGGCAAGTTCGGGTGCGGTGGGCAGCTTGCCGTGGATCAAAAGATACGCGACTTCTTCGAATTCGCAGTGGGCGGCGAGGTCGTGGATGTCATATCCGCGATAGTGGAGGTCGTTGCCGGTGTGGCCGACGGTGCAGAGCGCTGTGGAGCCGGCAGGTGTGCCGGAGAGCGCGACGGATTTTTTGGGCTTGAATGCCGGCGGCGTTGAAGTGGATTCGTTGCTCATTTCGACCCTCGCAGAGGTGAAGCTATCGGATCAGAGGAGGGGGTGTCTACTTGCGGGGCTTGTCCCTTGAGAAGAGCGCGTCGAGTTTTTCCTCGTAGGCATGATAGTCGAGGTATTTGTAGAGGTCGGCTCGTGTCTGCATCGCTGGAATGAGGTGTTTCTGTGTGCCTTTGGTGCGGATCGATTCATAGACCTGCAATGCGGCGGCGTTCATGGCTCGGTAGGCAGCGCAGCAGTAGAGGATGATATCGACGCCAGCCGAGGCGAGTTCGTCGCGGGTCCAGAGAGGGGTCTGGCCGAACTCGGTGATGTTGGCGAGGATGGGGACGCCGACGGCTTTGCGGAACCGGGTGTACTGGTCGAGCTCGGTGACGGCTTCGGCAAAGATCATGTCGGCACCAGCGGCAACGTAGGCCTGGGCGCGCTCGATGGCGGCCTGGAGTCCCTCGTTGGCTAGGGCGTCGGTACGGGCCATGATGACGAAAGTGGAGTCGGTGCGGGCGTCGACGGCGGCCTTGATGCGGTCGATCATCTCTTCGACGGGAACGAGCTCCTTGCCGGGGCGGTGACCGCAGCGCTTTGCGCTCACCTGGTCTTCCATGTGAACGGCAGCGGCTCCGGCCTTGATCATGGAGCGAATGGTGCGGGCAATGTTGAAGGCACCGCCCCAGCCGGTGTCGATGTCGACGAGGAGCGGCAACGTTGTCACGTCGGTGATGCGGCGAACGTCGATGAGGACGTCTTCCATGGTGCTGATGCCGAGATCGGGCATGCCGAGCGAGTTGGCAGCGACTCCGCCGCCAGAGAGATAGAGGGCGCGGAAGCCGGTTGCTTCGGCCATTCTTGACGTGTAGGCATTGATGGCACCGATGACCTGCAAAGGCTTTTCTTCGGTTACGGCGCCGCGGAAACGGGCGCCAGGTGACTGCTGATTGCCTGGAGCTGTCATAACTGAATCTTCTCTTGTTTCTTTCGGGGGCATCATACCAGTTGTCGCTTCGGCGGAAGGCGCCAAGGCATTTGCCGGGGTGACCCGGCGGTGCGACAATCATTGCCGTTGCGGCCATCATTTGATCGCAGCTGCTCAAGGAGAATCAACATCATGAAACAGCTTCTCGTTTGTGCCGGACTCGTTCTTGCTGCAACCACCGTGATCGCTCAGCAGAAGGCGCCTGCAAGCCCGCCGGATAAAGCTACCGGGACGATCGGCGGCCACGAAGTCACGATCACGTATTCGTCGCCCGGGGTAAAGGGGCGCGAGGGCAAGATTTTTACCAAGGATGGACTGATCAGCCACAACCCGCACTATCCCGTTTGGAGAGCCGGGGCGAACGGCGCAACAACGCTGGAAACGGCCGGCGACCTGATGATCGGTGACGTGCACGTTCCTGCCGGGAAATACACTCTCTTCGTCGACATCTCCGATCCTGACCAGTGGACGCTTATCGTGAACAAGAAGACCGGCGAGTGGGGTCTGGCGTATGACGGCTCTCAGGACCTGGGCAAGACGAAGATGCAGATGAGCAAGCCGTCTTCGATGGTCGAGAACCTGAAATGGAACGTCAAGGGCGACAGCGGCAAGGGGACGATCTCGCTGGCGTGGGAAGACCATGAGGCATCCGTGCCGGTGATGGCGCACAAGTAGAGCGGCAGAAAAGGCAGGGCGGAGCGATGTCCGCCCTGCCGTAAAATAGAAAATAGGTCGATTGTTCGGGAGAGTAGAAGAGCCTTGCCCCTGTATCCATACCGCTGCACGACGTGCGGCCATCGTTTTGAGAAAATTCAGAGCTTTTCAGCCGAGCCGGAGAAGGTGTGCCCGAAGTGCGGCGCCGAAACGCTGGTGCGGCCCTTGACGGCGCCTCGTTTTCAGTTCAAGGGCGCGGGCTGGTACATCAACGACTACGCTCCGAAAAGCTCGGAAGGTTCTTCGGAGGCCTCCAGCGAGAGCAAGCCCTCCGAGAGCAAGGACGCAGCGAAGACGAGCGATTCGACTAGCAGCACGGCTAGTCCCTCTACTCCGTCCACTCCTGCCCCCGCGCCGGCATCTACGCCGAAGAGCGGTGACAACAGCTAGACTTTCAGCCAAGTAACATAGGGCTGTAGATGCCGCTCATCGAGCCCATTCCGCTTCCGGTTGAACATGCCGACACGCTGGCTCTCGAATGGGAGCCGCTGCTGGCATTTGTCGCCGGATATTCGTATTCGAGGGTTGGGCGGGAAGCAATTCTGAATCTTCGTCCGTCGACGGATCAAGCCTGGGCGATCCGGCAGCATCAGCTTTGGAGCGAGGTTCGGTTGCTGCTGCAGGAGCAGGTGTCGATCCCGCTGGGGGGATTGCTCGATCCGACGCAGCTCGCAGCCAAAGCACAGATACCAGGCGCGGCGCTTGAGGCGGCAGAACTGCAGGCTGTGGCGAGGCTGGCTCACGATGTTGGGGCGTGGCAGGCCTTGTTGCGGGAGCCGCCCGCACGGCTTGCGGACAAGCTGCCGGGGCTTGTTGAGCTGTCGTCGCCGCTCGCCGGGTCCTCATTGAAGCCTTTGGCGGAGTCGATTGAACGCAAGATCATGCCGGATGGGACGCTTGCGGACGATGCATCACCTGAGTTGAATCGCATCCGGCGCGAGCAGGAGCGGCAGCAGCGGGCGATCGAGGAGTCGCTACGGTCGGCGCTGCGACGGTTGTCCGGCGAAGGGTCCACGCAAGAAGACCTGATCACGATTCGCGGAGACCGCTTCGTCATTCCCGTGCGAAGCGAGTTGAAGCGGCGTGTGTCCGGCGTAGTGCATGGGGCAAGCTCGTCGGGGCAGACGGTGTATGTGGAGCCGCTGGAGACGATTGAACAGAACAATGAGCTAGTCCGGCTGATCGAGGAGGAGCAGGCGGAGATCCATCGCATTTTTGTCGCTCTGACGGGGCAAGTTGGACAGTACGCGCAGGCGCTGGTTGAAGGTGCGCGAGTGCTCGCGGTCGTGGATACGATGGTGGCCCGGGCCCGATTTGCTCGGGACTATGCGTGCGTCGAGCCAACGTTCGGCCCGGAACGGCTGCATCTTGAACAGGCGCGGCATCCGCTGCTGGAGCGACATCTGCGAGGGACGGGCGGGAGCATTGTTCCCCTGACGCTGGAATTGACGGCCGAGGCAAGACAGCTGATTATCAGCGGGCCGAATACGGGCGGAAAGACTGTCACGCTAAAAACGACGGCATTGCTTGCCATGATGGCGCAAGCGGGTCTGCCAGTTCCGGCTTCGCGTGCCGCGTTCCCCGTCTTTACGGCGTTCCTGGCGGACATTGGAGATGCACAGTCGATCGAAGCGGAGCTGTCGACGTTTTCAGCGCATATTGTGAATCTGAATCGACTGTCGAGGCTGGCGAATGCAGAAGCCATGGTGCTGCTGGATGAGCTTGGGTCGGCGACGGATCCGGAAGAGGGCTCGGCGCTGGCGGTAGCGGTGGCGGCGTACTTTCTGGATTGCCGGGCGTGGACGCTGATCTCTACGCATCACACTTCGCTCAAAGTCTACGGGGCGAACACGCAAGGTGTGCTGAATGCCGCGGCGGGGGTTGATGAGGTGACGCTGGTGCCGAACTACCAGTTGCGGCTGGGTGTGCCGGGCGCTTCGGCTGGAATCCAGACAGCCGAGCGGCTCGGGTTGAATCACACGATCATTGCCGGAGCACGGGAGCGGCTGGGATCGCAGCAGGTGGATATCGCGCGCTTCCTCGACCGGCTGCACAAGGAGCTCACGCAACTCGAGGAAGATCGCAAGGCGGCCCGCGAACAGCAGTACGCGCTGAACCAGGAGCGCAAGAAGCTGGAACGCGAGGGTGACGTGGAAGTGCGCAACCGCACGCGCGAACTGGAACAGAAGCTCGCTTCGCTGATGAAGGAGTTCGAGTTTCAGATGCGGGAGAATGTACGAGCTGTCGAAGACCGGGCGGCGCAGCAGAAGTTATCGAAGGAAGCGGAGCGCCGGATTACAAGGCTGCGGCGGGAGTTCCAGGAGAGCTTTAACCAGACCGTCGTCGCTCACCGCACGGGCGCGGATGCGGGTGATGCGAATGCACAGCCACATTTGGTTCGGCATGTCGCGGCGGGAGACCAGGTGCGGCTCAAGTCGATGGGCAAGGTTGCGGTCGTGCAGCGCGAGGTAGAGAAGGACGTGTTTGAGGTTGCGCTCGGGCCGATCAAGATGCGGGTGAAGAGGGATGACATCGCTGAGGTCGTGAAGTCGGCTGCGCAGCAGACGGAGAGGCCCGACCCCCTGGCGGCCGCACGCAAGCAGCGCGGTGTTCATGTATCGGTGAGCAGCGCGAGCACTGACGATATGCGGATGGAGATCAACCTGATCGGGCGCACTGTAGACGAGGCGACTGAGGAACTGGAGAAGTATCTCGATCGGGCGTTTCTGGCGGGGCTGCCGCGCGTGCGGGTAATACATGGTCATGGCGCCGGAATTCTGCGACGGGGTGTGCGCGATTTTCTGAAGTCGCATCCGCATGTGGCGGGGATTGCCGAGGCCGCTCAAAACGAAGGCGGACAGGGCGCCACTGTGGTGGAGCTTCGCCAGTAGTTCCGAGTGCGCAGCGCTCCAGCTGATCGCGGGAATGCAAGGAAACTGTGTTGGCAAAAGATTTGATCTTTCTGGACCGGCCGCCGCTCCTTTTCGCAATCGACAAGTTCATGATGCGTCACCGCATCCGCGGTGCGTGGCGACTGTTTGAGTTGCTGAAAAAGCGAGGGTACTTCGACAGGAAGGTTGTCCGGTACAAGATTGGAAGAGGAATTTCTGCGCACGTTCCGATCTACAGGCCGGAACGCCGCTGGGATCGCTATGACCTTCTTCACTATGAGCCCGAACTGATTGACATGCTAGAGCGGGAGGCCGCAGCCGGGGATGCTCCGCTCACGGTGATTGATTGCGGCGCCGATCTCGGATTGATCTCCATGCTGCTGACAGCGCGTATCGCGCGCATTTCGAGAGTGATTGCGTTCGAGCCCAGCGAGGATGAGATTTCGCTGCTAAGGAAGAATCTCGCGGGGCTCCCGGTAGCGAGTGAGGTTATTGAGGCGGCGGTGAGCGACTTCTCTGGGCGCGGAGAGTTGAGACGTCCGGAGTATGACGCCTACAACCAGGCACGCTATCTCGCGTGCGTGGTCGGCGGCGGATTCGAGGTGCGTACACTCGACTCTCTTGAATTGGCGGCCCAGGATCTTCTGATCAAGATCGATGTCGAGGGCGGAGAGCGCGCGGTCATTCGCGGCGCGCGCGCGACGATCGCAAGGGCAACGAAGATTATTGTGGCAACCGAGGCACATCCGCTGGTAGCGGCGAGAACGGGGATCGATCCGATATCGGTGCTGCAGGAGCTGGCTTCGATCCGGCCGTTTGGTTTCACGGTATGCGAGACAGGGCAAACGGATCTGGACTTATCGCGGTCGTTCTTCGATCAGTTGCCGGAGAAGCTTTACATCTGCAACGTGGTGGCTGTTTCAATCTGAAAAAGATGAACGCCGAAGGCAGTTGGACGGTCAGGCAGTTCCAACCTGCTCGATGGCTACAGATTCTGCCGAGATCCAGCTTTGACCTTCGGTGAGAGCTTCGATGCGATCGCACACGCCTGCCTGCGTTGCGGCCAGCAGCAGTCGAGGCAGCGGTTCATCCATCGGTTCGCGACCCAGACGGAAGGTTCCGTAGTGCATGGGAACCATGACGCCGGCGCGAAGATCTAGAAATGCGCGGAGAGCCTCTTCCGGGCTGGTGTGCACGGATCGATAGCTGTCAGGGAAGTAGGCGCCGATAGGGAGAAGGGCGACGTCGGGGCGCAGACGCCGTCCGATTTCAAGGAAGCCGCCGAAGTACGCGGTATCGCCGGAGTGATACATGGTCGGGCCAGTCGAGGACGCGATCACGTAGCCACCGTAGCCGCGATGGGTGTCTCTGAACAGGCGGGCTCCCCAGTGGCGAGCGGGAGTTGCGGTGATCGTGATTGTCGAAGATGAGTGTTGCAGTGCGACGTTTTTATCGATGTCGATGAGAACGGGATTGCGGTCTCCTGAGCGAGCTTTGCCGTGGAGTTGGACCGACTGCCACCATTCGAGTGTTTCGACGCGAGAAAAGCCAAGGTCCTGGACGAGGTCCTCCACGCCATTCGGCACGATTGCCACTGGTGCAGCAAGCCCGCGGCGGCGCATCTCGCGAACAATGCCGCGAAGAGACGGACGATTCAGGTGGTCCATGTGGGCGTGCGTCAGCAGAACGGCATCGATCTGCGGAAGATCGGCGATGTGAAGCCCGGGGAGGCGTTGCCGCCGAAGCACGATGAGGCGCGTGGCAAAGACGGGATCAATCAGAAGGGCATGGCCGGCGGTCTGAACCAGAAAGGAAGAATGACCGATGAAGGTGATGGATGTCTCGGCCGCGCAGACTTGCGGAGGCCTGGAGGAGCTACCGCCAAGAGGCTGCGCATGACTCTCGCGCACCAGACGCCAAAGTTGGCCTAGCTTTCTTATCCAGAATGGGATTCCGACCGTCATTGCCACCTGAAATATAGATGTAGTTGCCGGGAAAAAGTAGCGGAGGCGCAGCTTCCCTGCCATTTTGGTGTCTAAGTCTTCAGTGATATGAGCATGCGGACCTGGGGAGATGGAGTGATGCGATTTTTCTGGATATGGGCTTTGGGCCTGGCGAGCGTCACGCCGGGAGCGTTGGGCCAGTCCGGTGATTTTACTGTCAGCCAGAATGGGAAGGCTGTGGGAACTGCGAGTTTTAATATCGCCGCGAAGCAGGACAGGTTTGATTCGAGCTCAACGGTGAAGGTGACGATGCAGGGCTTGAACTATGCGCTTTCGAAGACGGAAGAGCTTGCTTCGACGAAGAGCCTTGCGCACGTGCAGTTGAGTGCCATCGTCAATGGCTCCGCTGTAAACGTTACGGCCAAGCCCGATGGTACACAACTGCTGATGAATATTTCGGCGAATGGCCGGAGCAACACAGCGCGTCTTGCGGCACATGGGCAGGAGGTATTTCTGGCTGACTTCGATCCTGGAGCGCTGGAGACGCTGCTTGGGTTGGCGGCGAAAAGCAATGGCCGCGATCTTTGGGCGATTATTCCAAAGCAGTCAGGGTCGGTTGAGGCAGTGCAGCTCGCAACGCTTCCCGACGAACAGGGCACGCTGAATGGCAGTCCGATCCCGGTGCATCATCTGGTGGCGACGATCGCGGGGCTGAGCACGGATCTTTTCACCGGAACGGAAAATCAGCTGTTGCAGGCGGAGTTGCCACAGGACGGATTCGCGCTGGTTCGCAAGGGATTCGTGCTGAAGCCGCCGGCGAAAGCGCCCGCTCCTCCACCGGTGCAGCCGTCAAATCTGCCAGTGCAGCCTTCGAGTCAGCCAACGCGGCCGTCGAGTCCGCAACCGAGGACACAGCCGCAATAGATTTCTCAGACCGAGCGTCCGGCAGCGACGGCCGAGGACCATGCCCACTGGAAGTTGAAGCCGCCGAGATGACCTGTCACGTCGACAGCTTCTCCGATGAAAAACAGGCCGGAGACAGTTCGCGTTTCCATCGTGCGGGAGTTGAGTCCGGCGGTATCGATGCCGCCTGCGGTCACTTCGGCTTTTTCGAATCCCTCGGTGCCGGTCGGGTGAAAGCGCCAGCAGCGCAGGGCTTGCTCTGCGTCTCTAAGGGCGGCGTTGGTCCAGCGCAGCGGGGCAGCGACTACAGCAAGATGCGCGGCCAAGCGTTGCGAGAGAGATGATTGAAGCGCGTGACGCAAGGCGAGACCGTCGCGGCGCGCTCCATCTTCGAGCAATGGGCCGAGTATGTTCGCAGATTGAGGAGCGAAGTTGATCTCGATCGTCTCTCCGGAACGCCAGTAGGACGAGGCCTGGAGTATCGCTGGGCCGCTGAGACCGCGGTGGGTGAAGAGCATCTTTTCCCGGAAGGCAGGACCGCGTGCAGCCTGGGCGGTGACATCGGCCGAGAGGCCGGTGAGTTCGGTCCAGTTCTTCTCCGTTCCACCCAGCAAAAGTGGGACGAGAGCGGGCCGAGGCTCAATGATCTTGAGCTTGAATTGACGGGCGATATCGTAGGCCAGCCCAGTTGCACCCATCTTGGGAATCGAGAGGCCGCCGGTGGCAACTACGAGTGCAGCTGATTTGAAGTCTCCTGCGGTGGAGTGGATGTGAAACTCTTGCGAGCTTCGCTCTACAACAATATTGCGTGCGTTCAGTTTTATTTCAACGCGAGCACGCTCGCATTCCGCAAACAGCATGTCGAGGATCTGGCGAGATGACTGGTCGCAGAAGAGCTGGCCCAGCGTCTTTTCGTGCCACTTGATTCCGTAGTGTTCAACGAGCTCAAGGAAATGCTGCGGCTGGTAAAGGGCCAGCGCCGATTTGGCGAAATGAGGATTGCTGGAGATGAAGTTTTCGGGCGTGCAGTGAGTATTGGTGAAGTTGCAACGCCCTCCGCCAGAGATGAGAATTTTGCGCCCAGGCTGCGGGTTGTGTTCGAGGAGGAGCACTCGTTTGTTGCGCTGGCCGGCGACTGCGGCGCACATGAGACCAGCCGCGCCCGCGCCCAGGACAATCAGATCGAATTCGCAAGCCGCGGTGGACACCTCACCATTGTCGCCGAGCGAAGAACGGATGGCTGCGTGTATTGAGAATTCGCTGTTGTGGATGGTTACTTTGCGGCATTCATCTGCCTGGAGATCGCCGCGATGCGATCGGTAGCCTCGACCAGGCTTACCTTCTGCGTGGTTCGAAGAAGATGGATGGCATCGATCTTGCGGCCTTGCTGAAGAAGAGAGCGAATCGACGCTTCGTAGTCGACGTTGCCAGCTTGTGCCCCGTTGGCTAAACCTGCGGCTTGTGCGAGCTTCGGGTTCACGAATTCCAGGATGTCCTGTTTGAGTTTCTCGTATTTCTGAAGGTTCCCGGCGTAGCTGTCAGACATCGGGACAGTTCCTTGAGGAGTGAGAATAGCCAGGCGGTAGACCAGGACGTCGTTCTTGGAAGATGTGGCTTCCAGGTTGATTCCGGCTATGTCACTGAAGGGAATGGTCCCGCTCGCAACCTTGAAGATTCGGCGGCGTGTCCAGATGGCTTGCTGGCGGGCGGCGTCGAAGACGACGACTTCCTTTCTCCAGAAAAGCAGGATGAAAAGCAGCATGAACCCGAGCGACAGAAACCCTCTCGTATTGTGCTGGATGCTCAACCGGTAGGCGGCAAATAATGAAGCGCACAGGAGAAAAACCGAAACCCAGATGCTGCTGTCGAGAACTACCAACTCCTGGTTTGTCCTGCGGGTTACGTGCATGGAGTCAATATGGCATGAAATCGAGCCAAGCCCAGCATTTGTTTGGTGCGGGCAGAGCGCGTTGGTCACTGGAACCACTGTGTGCCCGTTTGCGTATTCCTGAGCGCATGGAGCGTTGTTACAACTGGTCGTGGGTGGAGTCGCGAGTCCTGGAAGCGGCTGCGGACTGGAGCGCGTGTGCGGGATCAGCGGGTGGTGCGGGACCGCGATTCACACCGCATGAACAGCAGAAAAAGGAAGACGCTTACGACGAAGCTCTTCAGAAGGTGGAACAGGAAGCGAAACGTGCGCGGCGAGGCGGAGAGCAACGAGCGGAGGCGCAGCGACGAGTTGTTGGAGTGTTTCCGCGGTTCGCGACCGTAGCTCTGGGGCTGGAGGATGATGCGGTTCGCATGCTGACCGACGGATTCATTCCTCTTGGAACAAAATTCTCACAGTGGGCAAGGCGTTTTGATCCGGCATTGCCGATGGCGGATGTGGTGCAGGCTTGCCGGAATGCATGGACGGTATGCGGCATCCAGCCACTAGTTGGAGACCGCATGGAGATGACGCCCGCGATCATCGGATACAGCCTGCTCTATCCCTACAGCGACAACTACCTCGATGACGACCGGATCGCGAGCAAGCGAAAGCTTGAGTTCAGCGCCCGGTTTCGCGACAGGCTCTGCGGATTGCCTGTCTCTCCGCGTGATCGGCACGAAGACGCGGTGTGGGCCATGGTGCGACTGATCGAGTGGCAATATCCTCGAGTGCAGTTTCCACGGGTGTATGAATGCCTGCTCGCGATTCACCAGGCGCAGGAAGACAGCCTTGCGCAATCGAAACGCAACGGCTCCCTTTCAGAAGCAAGTATTCTGCGGTTGAGTTGCGCGAAGGGCGGTACCTCGGTACTGGCAGATGCTTGTCTCTGTCATGGAACTCTTACAGATGACGAGGCGAGGTTTGCATTCAACTGGGGCGTACTGCTGCAGCTGGGCGATGATCTGCAGGATGTTGAGCAAGACCTGAAGCATGGTTCAGCCACGTTGTTCACGCAGGCTGCGAAGTCCCGCACATCTCTGGACGATCTCGTGCGGCAGCTGCTGGCCTTCAGCACGGCGGTGGCAAATCAGCTGGATGCTTTGCCTCATGGCGAGCCGGCTATGAAGAGGCTCTTGAGGATGAGCTGGCGGTCGCTGATTTTGATGGCAGTAGCCCGGTCGGAACGATACTTCACGCGAGGCTTCCTGGCCGAGGTGGAGATTCAGTCGCCGTTCCGGTTCGGTTTCCTACGTGCGAGGAATAGACGTCTGTCCGGGCGGAGCGGACTGTATCGCGTGCTATTTGAATCTTTCCTCGAGAGCGCTGAGGTCAATCTTCTGGATCTACCGGAGCCGGAGAAGTGGCTTTCCGATGGGGAAACCGGATTCGGACGAGATGCTGCTGTGTTCGCTGAAGCTCATGCGGGGCCGAATTTTTCGAGGACCAGAGACAGGGCCTGATCGGGCGTTGTGATGGCGCCTTCGAGTTGCGCGTCTTCGATAGTTTGCAGCATCTCCTTGAAGGCGGGGCCGGGTTGAAAACCGGCGGCGATCAGTTCGCGCCCTGTGAGGAGAGGAGCGGGGCGGACTTCTTCCACGGGGAGAGACTCGTAGCGCTCGCGAACGAAGCTGTAGATGTCGAGGTGGCGATGCGCGGCCATGCAGTCCATGCGATGAAGAGCGAGGTGCTCCGGGAAGTTATCCAGCCGGAAGAAGCGCTTGAGGGTTGAGGCTTTCATGCGCGGGGCATCGGCGAAGCGCATGTGATTGTCGACAAGGGCGAGGATCTGGCGCGTCTCATCGTTAGAGAAGCGGAATCGGCGGCAAATTTCGGCGGCGATGGCGACCCCGACTTCAACGTGACCATCGAAGCGGATGCGATCGGGCGCTTCGCGAAACGTGGGTGGCTTGCCGACGTCGTGAAGCAGGGCGCCCCAGGCCAGGGTCATTGGACAGCCAGGCTCGAGCTGTTCAAGCAGCATCAGCGTATGGATCCACACGTCGCCCTCGGGGTGGTACTGAGGAGGCTGCTGAACGCCTTTCATTCTGGAAATCTCCGGCAGGACCTGAACTAGGAGATCGGTCTCATCGAGCAGTTCGAATGCGCGGCGCGCATGGCCTTCGGTCAGCATCTTGGTCAGCTCTTCGCGGATGCGCTCGCGGCTAACGGCGTGGATGCGAGCGGCGAGCTTTCGCATCGCTGCGAGCGTGGCGCGCTCGATATCGAATTCAAAGCGTGCGGCGAATCGGACGGCCCGCAGCAGACGAAGCTGGTCTTCTTCAAAGCGCTTCTCAGGATTGCCGATCGCGCGGATGATGCGCGCGTCGAGATCATCGAGGCCGCCGACGTAGTCGAGGACCGCAGCGCGAAGTTCGGCTGGATTCGCGAGAAGATTGTCCAGAGAGAGGTGATCCCGCAGGGGGTCGAGCAGGAGGCCGTTGATGGTGAAGTCGCGGCGCTTAACGTCTTCGGCGGCGGTCTTGGTGTAGCGGACTTCGTCGGGGTGGCGTCCGTCGGAATAGACACCGTCATTGCGGAAGGTGGCTACTTCGATTACGCAGCGCTCAGCCACCTCCGGTGGGGCCGACGCCGCTTGGTTGGAAGGTGGACAGTCCGCGCTTGAGGTCGAGGCGACGAGGACCACGCCGAAGTGAGCTCCAACGGCGAAGGTACGCGGGAACATGTCGAGGACGATGTCGGGAGTGGCCGAAGTGGCGACGTCATAGTCCTGCGGCTCGCGGCCCAGTAGGAGGTCACGCACGCATCCGCCTGCGAGGTAGGCTTCGTGGCCGGCTGAACGCAGTGTTCGGATGATGTCGATCGCGGCTTCGAGTTGAAAGGATGTGGGCATCGTTCTTCGAGGCGTTCAGTTCGAGGATAGTCCGCGCGGATGGGTAGAAGAGCTGACCATGATTGAAACCGTTAAACTTGGGATGTGGGGCGCGGACTCATTCTCGGGATCGAATCGTCGTGCGACGAGACGGCCGCTGCCGTAGTGGAGCGCGGGGCGAGGACGCTGTCGTCGGTGGTGGCATCGCAGATCGCGACGCATCTTCGGTATGGCGGGGTGGTTCCTGAGCTGGCGAGCCGTGAGCATCTGAGGGCGATTGTGCCGGTGGTGCGCGCGGCGTTGGCAGAGGCGGGAGTTGGACTGGGAGATCTGGATGCGATCGCGGTGACTTCCGGACCGGGGCTGGCCGGGGCGCTGCTGGTAGGCATCACTTATGCGAAGGCCCTGGCGTTTGCGCAGGGGTTGCCGCTGGTGGCCGTCAATCATCTTGAGGGACATATTCACGCGGTTCTGCTGCAGGAGCGGGAGTCCATCCTGTTCCACAATAAGGCGGGTCTAGAGCCACCCGACATCGATGCTTCCCAGGTCTCAAATGCGAGACCTGGGGCACCCATACCAATTGATCAGACAGACTCGACGGCTGCGCTGGCGCTGGTGGTATCGGGAGGGCATACCCACCTGTATCTGGCGCAACCGTTGAATGGAAGCTGGAGATATTCGCTGATCGGGCGGACGCTGGATGATGCCGCGGGCGAGGCCTACGACAAGGTAGCCAAGCTGCTTGGCCTGGGTTATCCGGGAGGACCGTGGATCGATGCCCTGGCACGGTTCGGGGATCCGAAGGCAGTGCCATTTACTTTTGCGCAGATCAAGACGAAGGCCCATCTGGGTGGGAAGGCTCCGCGGACGAAGGGGGCGACGACGGCGCCGATAGCGGCATTGGATCCCCACTTCCTGTTCTCGTTCTCCGGAATCAAGACGGCCGTTTTGAGGTACGTGGAGTTACATGGGCTGCGCGAGGAGGCGGCTGCGAGGGTGCCCCGGATGCTGGCCGCTGGGAAGCCACCCAAGACCAGGGAGGAGGCGCTGGAGCTGTGCCCGCAAGGGACCCTCGACCTGATTGCGAGCTTTCAGCATGCGGTGGTTGGGGATCTGCTGAGGAAGACATTTGCCGCAGCTGAAGCGGTGGACGCCGAGCGAATCCTGGTAACTGGGGGAGTGGCGGCTAATCACGAGTTGCGGGAGCGATTTACGGTCGAGTCGGCCCGGAGAGGTCTGCGGGTTGCGTTTCCAACGTTGGCACTGTCGACCGATAACGCGGCGATGATCGCAGCCGCTGCGTGGCCACGGTTTGTGGCGGGAGAGTTTGCTGGAGCGGAGCTGTCGGCGGAGCCGGGTATGGTGCTGGGAAGGGCGTGACGCGAGCGGACGGGAGAACAGGGAACAAGGGACCGAGGCGACCAGAAAGCAGGGGGCCCAGGAACGACGGGAGAGGATGAACGGAAGGGGCTTGGCAGCTGCAGAAACAAGAAAGCCCGTGCGGTTGGCACAGGCTTCTTACGTCGATTGACGAGCAGCTCTTACGGAGAGGTCTTCTGGGCTAGACCTGGCGGGGCGGCTCGGTGGTGCTGGCCGGGGGTGCCGCTGGCGGCTGAGCCTGGGTGTTCTGCTGGGTCGTGGTCGGAGACGGGTCGGTCACGCCCTTGATGCCTTCCCTAAAGCCTCTCAATCCTTCGCCTAAGCCCTTGCCGAGCTCCGGCAGGCGACGGGCGCCGAAGAGCAGGAAAGCAACGACCGCGAGAATAATCAGGTGAGTTGGCTGTAGTAAATCGCCCATTTGGGATCCTTCCACGCGCGGGTTTGCACCGCGCTCATCAATCCCCATTGTCGCACAAAGCTGGAGTGGCGGTGTGATGGATCGCACTTTGCGGGTGCGGTCCTAAGCCCGTCAGTTGACCTGGGCGGGGTTTCCAAGCCGTTCCGTGACCATGTTGTAGAAGGTGCGGAGGTCTTCTTCTTCGCCGTTGGTGAGGCGGCGGTAGACCTTCATCAGAGGGAAAAGTCGCGAACCGCGAACCTCGACGGCGGGAACGGCGACCTGCCCGCCCGGGTACTGGGTCATCTCCCACATTCCGGCATAGCGTGACCGAATGACCTCGCCGAGGTAGCTGCCCCACAGACGAGACTCGAAATCGAGGTCGATGTCCACACTTTCACTGAGGAGCACGATGATTTCATCCAGGGCGTTGATGGACTCGGCGGAGTAGTCCAGGGAGTGCTGATGCTCCTTCTTCGCCGTTTCGACCGCAGCCTCTGCATACCCTTCCATCATGGCTCCCAAGGTGGGGAAAGCCTGTGCCTCGAGCTTCTGACGGAGCTTATTCATATCCCATAAAGACTAAATCTTCTGCGGAAGGTTGCGTGATTGCGAATTGTAACGGAAGGCCGCCCCGGTGCATCCTTACAAGAGGGCTCGTTGAGCGGGTCGGAGGATCGCTGTCGATGAAGATGCCGAAGCTGTCGATGCTGGTTGCTGGTCTGATGCTGGTTGTGGGAACTGCCTACTCCGCCTCACGCGACATCTATCCCGATCCCGCCCAGGCCAAAGGCGACCTCGCGACGGCGCTGAAGCAGGCTGCATCAACGCACAAACGGGTTCTCATCGACTTCGGCGGAAACTGGTGCGGCGACTGCCAGGTGCTGGACATCTACTTCCACAGTCCTGAGAATCGGCCGATTCTCGATGCGAACTACATTCTGGTGCACATCAATATTGGGCACATGGACGAGAATGTTGACATTGCGCAGCGCTACGGAATTCCCCTGGAGCGGGGCGTGCCTGCGCTGGCTGTGCTGAACGACAAGGGAAAGCTGCTCTACAGCCAGAAGAGCGGGGAGTTCGAAGCGATGCGCCGGATGCAGGCGAATTCGGTGACGAGCTTTCTGGTGCAATGGAAGCCGACCCGGCCCGGATGCAGCGTAACCATGGTGACCTGCTAGGGTCTGTGGCAGTCGGTTTTAGAAGGATCAGCAGTCAGCGAAGCGGCATCTTTGCAATGCTTTGCGCGGGCATTTCGGCCTTCGAATCTATACGAATTGAATCGAGGAGCGACTCGAGCTTCGGCAGCCAGACGGAAGGGCCGCTGAGGATGGGAACGCAAAGGTCGAACGATTCTTTGTGCGCCGACTTCGACCGAGCCTGAAAGAGAACCAAAGGCCCATCGAAGTAAGACTTAGCGGCGACAATTGCTTCCTGCGGCACGCTGACGATGTCTTCGACCATGATGACGGCGTCCACTTGCGAGCGTTTTATAAGCAGGTCGCGGAGTTCCCCGATGGATTCGCACACATGCACGGTGAATCCTGCGAGGCGCAAAACTGCCCAGCGATGGCAAGCGTCATAGCCAAAAGTCAGGATTTTGCGAGACATCGTGCCCTCACCAGATGTGCAAAAAAAACAGGGGTATGAGGCGATAGTAAAGCCCAAATCGGTTTGCATTGCAAGCTATTTCGACTCCGAAGCACTCGAAGGGGTAAGGTCCAGAGCAGGTGAATCGATTAAGTGGTTTCCGGTCACAGGTCGGAGGCGAGTTTGATGCAACTGCGTTTCTGGAAAGCGGTTTTGTGACCGGCTGAGAACGGCCAGTTGATTTGTTCGATCTATCTCTCGGGGCGAGAGCATCATAGTGATTGTGGTTTCTGCGGATGCTCTGAAGCGATCGCAGGTCCCAACACTTGCTGCGAATCAGGGGGATCCGCGTGGCTACCTTTCACGAGAAGATCGAGCGTCTGAAGTCCGCGATTTCGAGGGCAGAAATGTTTGTGAACCAGGGCGGCGATCCCCACGGCATGGAGGCTGGCCACACTAGAGCAGACCTGGTGGATGCCTGGGACGAATTTACAAAAGAGTTCGAGGACGAATCTGTCCAGGCGGATGCTTGACGGTAGGGCGTCTAGAGAGAAGCGGGGCGCTCGGACTGTCGCGTCAGTAGCGAAGGCTTCTTAAAATTCTGTCGTCTTCAAAACCTGCTAAGGCGCCATTGGTCTTCATCCTGGATGAAACACACCTTCACGCAGAGCTGTAACTTGCTGTTGCCAAGAGCAACGCCGGTTTCTCAGAAGCTCGCGCCCAAGCCCCACCCGATCTTCAGATTTAGCCTTTGACTGCGTTTGGGTCGAAGAGCAGCGGAAAGAATCGGCCTTCCATCTTCTGGCCTTTGGGAATTGGGGGAACGCCGTTGAGGAGAGGTTCGTCGCTGGCGGAGCGAACGCCTTCTCGAAACGCGTTGACGAGCGTGGCGCGGCGAGGACGGTCGGAGCGGTTCTCATAGGACCCATGAACAGTGAGCGGGTGGTGGAATGAGCACTGGCCGCGCTTGATCTCGACGGGGACAGGGAGGAAGGCCTGCCTCTGTTCCTCGTTGAGCACAGTCCTAATCTCATTCATGTCGCCGGCAAGGCCGGTGATGGGGAGCAACTGCCAGTTGTGCGAGCCGGGGACGTAGTAGAGGCAGCCGTTGTCGATGGTGCTGTCGTCGAGGGCGATCCAGCAGGTGAGGTGCTGCATGGGCTGGGTACGGGTCCAGTAGGAGTAGTCCTGGTGCCAGGCGACCACGCCTCCGTGGTGCGCGGGCTTGCAGAAAAGCTGGTCGTGCCAGAAGCGGACGGCGCCGTCGAGTAATTGAGACGCGGCTACGAGGAATGCGGGGCTCCAGAGGACATCGTGGAATGCCGGGCCGGTGCGCCAAGCGCCGAGGGCATGAAAGAGGATGGTGTCGGGGTTGCTCGATTCGTTCGAGTGGTACTCGTGGAAGAGCTGGTGCGAAGGCTGGGACGGATCCATGAGACCGGTCAGCTCTGCGCGCAGAGCTTCGACCTGATCGTCGTTGAGAATCTGCACGCCGGCCAGAAATCCGTCGCGCTGGAATGACTGGATCTGATCGTCGGTGAGCTGGTATTGCTGCCAGTCTTGCACGGTTGCGGGAGGTTGGCCGAGGGCACCGGTGGGGGCGTGGAGTTCGGAGTAGTCGCGAATGGCGGTGGTTGTCATGGATGTGTCCGGGGAGTGGGTTGGGCGCGCGAAGCCCTCGGCGGGAGTTGTACATCAGAAAGGGTGAAGATGACAAACCGGCATGTCATCCGAGGGAAAGTAGCAACTTCCAATTTCTATGACGGAGACTGTCGGTGTGCCATTCTCTCAACCTTCCTGACAATAAGTTGACTTCGTCGCAGTCGAAGGAAACATTTCTTGACAGTGCAATCGGATCAGAGTATCAATCTCGAACGCCCTCCCTCATCATGAGCTGCTCGAAAGTTGCTTTTCGAGAGGTCATTCAGCATGCAGCCCTTCGCTTGTGTTCGAGGCGCCAGCCGGCATTCGCTCATTCAGATCCAGAGAAAGGCGCAACGGTCATCGCGGTTGCTGCATATCTCTCTCGCAAGAGTTCTTGCTCTTTCCTGCGTCCTTGCAACCAGTGCTCTCGGCAACGCTCAGTCGTGCCCGGTGAACACTCCGCACATTCAGGGAGTCTGGAAGACGCTGCCCTATCTCATGCCAATCAACCCGATCAATGCAACTCTCCTCCACACGGGAAAGGTGTTGATTGTTGCGGGATCAGAGAATGACGCCTCAAACAACTCGAAGGGATCGGAAAGCTACAGAAACGCTGTCTGGGATCCGTCTGATCCGACAGCAAACGGAATCGCCGTCCAGGAAATCGAATACGACGTTTTCTGCAGTGGTACGGCTACTCTGCCAGACGGTCGAGCTCTCGTTGTCGGCGGAACTTCGGATTACTCATTCAAAGGCGACAACCGCGCGTCGTTTTTCGATCCAGTAACGAATGAGTTCGCGCAGTCTCAAAACATGGTGAACGGCCGGTGGTATGCGACGGCAACGACTCTGGGTGATGGCCGCATCATGACTTTCTCCGGACTAAGCCTGACCGGCGGAACCAATAACACGGTTGAGATTTACGATTTAAAGAACGCCGGCGCAGGCTGGTCCAGCCCGACCACCGCGCCGTTTTCTCCTCCGCTCTATCCCCGATTGTTCCTGCTGCCGAACGGAAACGTGTTTTATGCGGGCACTGAGTCTGCCTCTGCGTGGATATTTAATCCCGGAGCCGGGTCATGGACGCAGTCGGCTACAAGCACCAGGAACAGAAACTATGGCTCCAGCGTTCTGCTTCCTCTCTTGCCGCCCAACTACACGCCAAGGGTGATGAACTTTGGGGGCGGCAATCCAGCGACCTCGAGCACTGAGATCATCGACCTCTCGGCCGCCACACCCCGTTGGAACGCGGGGCCGCCAATGTCGACGGGGCGTATTCAGATGAATGCCGTGATTCTCCCGAATGGGAAAGTGCTTGCCGAGGGCGGGTCGGTGAACAATGAGAGTCCCGACACGCCGGGGAAGCGAGCCGATGTTTACGATCCCGTTGCCAACACGATGAGCTCGGGCGGTACGGCCGCCTACTCACGGCTATACCACTCGACAGCACTGCTGTTACCAGATGCCACCGTGATGAGCATGGGCAGCAATCCGAGTTCGCGTGGAAGTTACGAACCTGCGATCGAAATCTACACGCCGCCTTATCTGTTTGACGCCAACGACAATCTGATCACCTTGAATCGGCCAGCAATAACATTGGTGACGCCTGGGGTTCTCGGCTACAACGCGAGCTTTTCTGTGAATTACAACAGCACCTTACCGATTAGTTCCGCCGTGCTGGTGCGTCCCGGTTCAAGCACGCATGCTTTTGACATGGAACAACGATTGATTGGACTATGCGGTGCATCTCCGCAACCTGCGTGCATCGGTTCGGGCCAACTCAATCTGACGACGCCACCAAATGGCAATATCGCGCCGCCCGGGTACTACATGTTGTTCCTCCTGGACAGTGCGGGCGTCCCTTCGGTAGCACAGTTCATTCAGTTGTCGCCATATACAACATCGGCCCCCAAAGCCACCATTTCGTTACCTGCTTCGGACATAACGATTGGCGCAGGACAGACGGTAAATTTCGCTACGAATACGACAGCGGCGAAATACTCCTGGGTGTTCCCGGGTGGATCTCCCGCAAACTCGACGGCGCAGAGCCCGACGAACGTGACGTTCAGCACGCCGGGAGAGTACACCATTTCTCTCACCGAGATCGATGCGACCGGTAATTCTGATCCCAGTCCACCCACGCGGACCATAACAGTGCTGCCGGCGAGTGCTGATTTCGACATCTCCGTCAGCCCCTCCGGGAAAACTGTTTTGCCCGGCAATTCGACTACATACAACGTCACTGTCACGCCCCTAAGCGGTTTCACCGGTCCGGTGACCCTCAGCGTGGGAAGCGAATCAGGGTTCCCCGCTGGGATCACAAGCGGGGGCTTCAGCCCGTCCTCGATCACAGGTGGTGGCTCGTCTACTCTCACCATGAATACGACGACGAGCACCGCTCCGTATGCGCTTTCCCTCACGGTAACCGGTACATCAGGCACGATCACTCACACTGGCTCAACTACGTTGCTTTTAAACCTCGCCGCGCCTGCAAGCCTCAGCGCTGCGTCGAACGGCTCAGGACAGATTGCGCTATCGTGGCCTGCATCGGTCTCTGCAACCAGCTACCATCTGAAGCGCTCCCTGGGCAGTGGGGGACCCTACATCACTGTTGCCTGCACCAGCGGCACCAGCTATACCGATTCTGCTGTCACTAACGGAACGACTTACTATTACGTTGTTTCGGCAGCATATAGCGCAAATCCGGATGCGGGAGGAGAAAGCGCGGATTCAGGCGAAGCAAGTGCAACAGTTCAGGCATCGCCGACTTTCAATATTTCGGCCTCGCCAACCTCGCTTTCCGTCCAGCAGGGGAGTAACGGCTCGGTGACTATCAACACCTCTGCACTGAACGGATTCAACAATCTCGTCGGGTTGTCAGTTAGCGGTCTGCCAGCAAATGTGACCCCGACATTCACTCCAACCTCTATCGCGGCGCCGGGATCGGGAAGTTCCATACTTGGTTTTGCGGTGGGAGCTATTGCAACACCTGGCACTTACACTCTGACGGTATCGGGGACCGGAGGCGGGTTGACTAAGACCACTACGGTCACACTCACCGTTGCTGCATCTAGCGCAGTGAACTTCACCATCAGCGCCAATCCAAGTTCCCTGAGCGCTTCCGTGAAGGGGGGCGCCGGTATCAGTACGATCAGCGCGGCTGTCACTCAGGGAACGCCGACGATCGCACTTTCTGCTTCCGGTCTGCCGAAGAATGTGACGGTTAGCTTCAGTCCGACTTCGATAACGGGGACCGCTACCTCACAGATGACGGTGAAAGCCGTTGGCAGGGCAGCGCCGGGTAATTACACGTTCACAGTCACCGGCTCAGCCAGCGGGGTTACCAGGACAACACCAGTGTCGTTGACGGTGCAGTGAGGCCGAGTTGGGAATGCAGCTGAAGACCCAGAGGTGTTCACGAGGTTATCCAGGACGTGGACTATCTCAATGACGAGAGCTTTCGGATCTCTCTACGGGGCTATTTTTGATTGCGCCGCTTCCGGCAAGCGGGTCACTCGCTGATGGTGGCCATGGATTTGGTGAATTGGTAGGTGTACTGGATGCGGTGAACTACCGTGATGGTCGAGAGGACCGCCAGCACCCAGAGGACGGGGGCCATGACGCCCCACTGCTCGAAGATGGCTCCGAGGAGGATGAGGACGATGCGCTCGGGGCGCTCCATGAAGCCGACCTTGCATGACCCGATGAGGGCTTCTGCGCGGGCGCGCGTGTAGCTGACCATCAGCGACGTGACCATGACGAAGGCGACCAGCACCACGTAGCGGAAACGGTTGATGCGGCCGTAGTAGACGAGGAGTCCGAAGAAGAGGACGACGTCGGAGTAGCGGTCAATGACCGAATCGAAAAAGGAGCCGAAGACCGTGACCTGGTTCGTCTTGCGAGCGACGCGGCCGTCGACCATATCGAAGAGGCCGGCGCCGAAGATGACGCAGCCTGCGTAGAAGAACATGATTCCGGCATTGCTGGCGTTGGCCTTGCCGAAGAAGAAGGCCGCGACAATGTTGATGACGAGGCCGATGAACGTGAGTACGTTGGGAGAAATCTTTGTAAGGGCCAGACCGTGAACGATCCGGTCGAGTAGCCAGCCGCAGGCGCGGCCGAAAGCGCTGGTCCAAGTCATCTTACTTCCCTTACTTATCCGTGCCGGTGCCGGCCTCTTCTTCTTCGTCTTCGTCCACTTCATCGTGGACGGTGGTCAACTTGAGGATTTCGAGTTCGCGTTTGCCGTTGGGCGTGACGATGGCGGCGGTGTCGCCGACCTGCTTGCCTACCAGGCCGCGACCGATGGGCGAGGTAGTGGATATAAGTCCTTTGGCCACATCTGACTCTTCGCTGGTCACGAGGCGATACACGATCTCCTCGTCCTTGGTGCTGTCAAAGACCACAACAGTCGAGCCGAATCCTACTTTATCGTGCGGGATGTTGGCGAGATTCACGAGCGAGAGTTCCGCCATGCGGCGCTTGAGCTGGCCGAGGCGGGCATTTACGAACTCCTGCCGCTGCTTGGCCATGTGGTACTCGGCGTTCTCGGAGAGGTCACCGAGGGAGGCCGCCTTTTTGATTTCGGCCGGCAATTCGTGAGCGAGTTCATGCTCGAGAGCAGCAATATCTTTCAGCAGCTGCTTTCTGATGTGGTCGGGCATTCAGTGATCCGTGGCGGCCAGCGGGGATTGCTCAACCGCGAGAGATGAAACGTCCTAGAACCTCCATTATACGCGCCGTGCGGGGCGCGGCAGGCTCCCACGCAGGGCATGCGCTGAATGTAATGCTGTGCGTTTCTGGTTCGTGGTATGGGAGTTACGAAATTCAGCGGGCAGGAGGGAATAAAACGGCAGGTCGCTGGTTATCGAATGTGAACGGAAACAGAGCGAACCGAGTTCAGGAGAGAAGCAATGAGCGACTTGCAGGATGAACAGATCGAGGGCGCACCCGAGATGGGCGTGAGCGCGGACGGAATCGACCGGCGCGGATTTTTGAAGTGCATGGCGTGGGCCGGCACCGGACTGGTATGGACGTTTGCAGGCGGCGTGCCGACGTCGCGGGCATTCGGAGAGGGAGCGCGCGGCGGCGGGCAGTCTGACTTTTCCTTTGTTCAGATCAGCGACAGCCACATCGGATTCAACAAGCCGGCGAATACCGACGTGACAGGGACACTACAAAAGGCGCTGGCGAAGATCGATGCGGCGCCGAAGGCTCCGGATTTCTTGATTCATACGGGAGACCTGACGCACTCGTCGAAGCCCGGCGAGTTCGACACGCTCGATCAACTTCTCAAATCGCGGAGACAGGTTTTCTACGTGCCGGGCGAACACGACACGTCCGTTGACGACGGGAAGATGTACCTGGAGCGCTACGGGAAGGGAACCAAGGGGAACGGCTGGTACAGCTTCGACCACAAGGGCGTGCATTTTGTCGGCCTGAACAATGTGGTGCAACTGGAAGGGATGGGCAAACTCGGACAGCCACAGATCGACTGGCTCAAGGACGATCTGCATGCGGTGAAGAGCAGCACGCCTGTGGTGGTGTTTGCGCACATTCCGCTGTGGGCGGTGTATCCGGATTGGGGATGGGGAACTTCCGATAGCGAGCAGGCCTTTGCGGCTCTGAAGCGGTTCGGATCGGTCACGGTGCTGAACGGGCATATCCACCAGGTGATGCAGAAGGTGGAGGGCAACGTGAAGTTCCACACCGCGATGTCGACCGCGTTCCCTCAGCCGGCGCCGGGCGCGGCACCTTCACCGGGACCGATGAAAGTAACAGCGGAGCGTCTGCAGAGCGTGCTGGGCATTACTGATGTGGACTTTGTTGCGCAGCGTCGTGAACTCGCAGTCGTGGATGCGACGCTTGGTTCGGCACCTGCAAACGCGAACGAGTCGGGGTCGTGATGGTGAGCCGAATCGTTGCGACCTATGGCGGCCTGCTGCTTGCGGCCGCGGTAGGGCTTTCGTTCGTGCATCCTTGGGGCGATCTGCGGAACGTCGACAAGCATAGCGAACTGTTCCTCGGCAGCGAGGTTCCACTCGACGTGAGACAGGTTCTCGATCGCAAGTGCGCGGACTGCCACTCGAACCGGACGCACTGGCCGGCGTACAGCCGGCTGGCTCCCGGCACGTGGCTGATGGAGCACGACGTAAGCGAAGGCCGCACGGCGTTGAACTTTTCGCGATGGCAGGAGATGCGATCGGAAGAGCGGATTGATGCGTTGTCGCGAATTGCGGCAGAAGTGCGGAGCGAAGAGATGCCGCCGACTGCGTACACGATGATGCATCCGGGCCGGCACATCAGCGATGAGGAGAAACAGAAGGTAGCAGCGTGGGCGCGCGGGGAGCGGCGGCGCATCAGGGCTGCAGCCGAAGCACAAAAGGAGTTCAACGGGCAATGAGTGTCAAGGATGTGAAGCGTTTCTGGCTGGTTTTTGCGTGGTCGTGGACCGCGTGCACGCTGGCAGTTCTGCTGTTTCCCAAGCAGGCTGTCACTGAGGTCGGGCCGAGTGCGAATGCCGCGAATGGCAAGGTGCTGTTTGAAAAGCGCTGCACGGGATGCCACTCGCTGGACAAGAACAAGGAAGGTCCGAGACTTGCGGGGGTCTATGGAAGGAAGGCCGGTTCGGTGGCGGATTTCAGCTATTCGAATGAATTGAAGACGTCGAAGATCACCTGGGACGGACCGATGCTGGACAGGTGGCTCACGAATCCGGACGAAGTAGTGCGGGATAACGACATGGCTTTTCATGTGTCGGATTCGAAGGAGAGAGCGGACATAATCGAATTTCTTCGAGTGGTATCCTCGGGCAAATAGGATCCGGGTTTCATGGCAGCCCGGAAGGAACGGAATGGATCGAGCGTTCTTCGAACAGGTGGCGATGCCGCTGTTCGATCAGCTCTACAATCACGCCTGCTGGCTCACTGGGGATCGGGCCGACGCCGAAGACCTGGTGCAGGAGACGTACGCCAAGGCGCTGAAGGGTTTCGCTTCGTTCGCGGAAGGGACGAATTTGCGGGCGTGGATGTTCCGGATTCTGCGCAATGCGTTTCTCAATTCTCGAAGCGGTCTGAAGCAGAAGACGGATTACCTGGAGGATGAGGAAACGGGCGCAGATGAAGCAGTTGCACACCAGGTGACTCCGGAGGCATTGTTTCTCGCCAGCGAAAGTCAAGAGGCGATCTTCAGCGCGCTGGAGCGGCTGCCGGTGGCACATCGCGAGATCATCCTGTTGTGCGATGTCGATGAGATGTCGTACCGGGAGATTGCGCAGGTGCTGGACGTGCCGGCGGGGACAGTGATGTCGCGATTGGCTCGCGCGAGGACCAATCTGCGTGCAGCCCTGGGCGCAAAGGAGGCAGTGAGATGACGGCGTGCAGTCAGGATCGCAATGCTCTGGCGGCGTATCTCGATGGCGAGCTTCCGGCGACTCTGGAAAAGTCGATGCAGGAGCATCTGCGCGGTTGTCCGGAATGCGCGGCAGAGATCGCCGCGCAGGTCAGCCTGAGGCGCGCGATGAAGCCTGCGGCAGCCAGGTTTGCGCCAAGTGCGGACTTCCGACGCAAGTTACAGGCGCAGATTGCGCCGAAGCGGAGCGTAGGATTGCGATGGCTGTGGCCGGCCGCAGTCGCAACGCTTGCCGTGATGCTGCTGGCAGTGGTCTGGACCCGACAGAGCACGCTGCGTGGCCAGGCGTTTCGCGAGGTGGCAGATCTGCACATATCGGATTTAGCAAGTGCCAATCCCTATGATGTGGTTTCGTCCGACAGGCACACGGTCAAGCCGTGGTTTCAGGGAAAGATTCCATTCGCATTCAACGTGCCGGAATTTGCCGGATCGGAGTTCACGCTGCTGGGCGGACGGCTGGTGTATCTGCATCAGCAGCCGGCGGCGCAGCTCATGGTCGGAGCGGGGCGGCACAAAATCTCCGTGCTGATGGCGCAGGAAAGTTCCGGGCTTGGAACAGGTTTGCCGTTCTTTGGGGGAGTGGCAGTGCGCGATTCGTTCAACGTAGAGACGTGGGAGAAGAACGGGCTGCGATTCTACGTGATAGGCGATGCAGAGCAGGGGGCAATTCATCGTCTCGCGCAGGCATTGCAGGGTGTGAACGGATCCTAAGGATCGGACCGAAACCGGAGCCTGGAACTGCCGAATCGGCAATTTTTCTTCATTGCCATATCGAGCAGGTAGAATGCCACTGGTCAGCAATTTCCCCTTCCGATGTCCCGAGAGCCGAACAATCCGTTTCCGTCTGAGGGACGTACTCCCAATGAGACAGTGAACTCGCGTGTAATCGGACCGGCCGAGGGGGGCAGCGATCAATCGCTGATGCAACAGGTGTCTTCAGGCGGGCAACAGGCCATGGCGGCGGTTTTCGATCGATACGCGGGGCTTGTGTACTCCGTCGCGTTGCGGGTGCTGAAGGACTCGGGGCAGGCAGAGGATGTGACTCAGGAGATCTTCTTTCAGCTCTGGCGACACCCGGAGAGCTTTTCGTTTTCGAGGGGCACCTTGGGAACCTGGTTGTTGGTGGTGGCGCGGAACCGCGCGATCGATCAATTGCGGCAGCGCAGGCCGGCGGAGCCTGTGGACGATCTTAAACTGGCCTCCTCTACGAATCTGCAGAGCGAGGCGGAGCGAAGCATCATGATGCAGCGTGTTCGAGGAATCCTCGGAGACCTGCCACAGGAACAACAGCAATCGCTGCAGATGTCATTTTTTGATGGGCTGTCTCATTCGGAGATAGCAGAAAGGACAGGACAGCCACTGGGCACGGTGAAGACCCGCATCCGGTCGGCTCTGAGCAGTTTGAGGAAGAGGCTCGAACCATGATGGACGCGCAACACATATCGCAGGACGATCTCGCGCTTTACGCGCTGCAGGCTCTCTCATCGGAGGAGGGCGCAGCAGTGCGCGCGCATTTGTCGGGTTGCGATGTGTGCAAGGCCGAAGTAGCCAGCCTGCAGGCCGACCTGGCGATGGTGGCGTTGAGCGTGGATCAACATCCTCTGCCTTCTGGTGCGCGGGAACGCTTTGTGCAGAGGATCGGTCGTGATGTCAGGCAGGGCGCAGATGGAACTCGGCGCGCTGAGCCGATCTCCATTGAGCGAGCACCGAGATCGAGAAGCGCAGCATGGATCGGCTGGGTAGCGGCAGCTGCCGCATTGATCGTAGCGGCCTGGCTGGGCTTCGAGGTGAACTCACTTCGGTCGCGGTTGCAGGCAAGCGACGACAGAATTGCATCCCTCGAGACAAGTGAGTCGCAGGCGAAGCAGGTGGCTGAGTTGCTCACAGCTCCATCGGCTCAAAAGGTTGTGCTGACTGCGCCCAAGACGCCTCCGGCTCCGAGTGGGCGCGTTGTATATCTTGCTTCCCGAGGAGGATTGATCCTTCAGGCCAGCAACCTCGCGCCCATACCCGCGGGCAAGACTTATGAGCTGTGGGTGATTCCGGCAGATGGCTCGGCGCCCATTCCTGCCGGGTTGTTCCAGCCCGATACAGCGGGGAACGGATCTGTGGTGCTGCCGCAGATTCCGCAAGGGGTGAAGGCGAAGGCATTTGGGGTGACGCTTGAGGATGCTGCAGGATCCAAGACGCCGACCGCGCCGATCTTGCTGGCGGGGGCTGCCACTCAGAGCGGAGAATAGGAAGATTGCAAGCCACTGTTTGTGCAACGCAACCGGTGGCGTTTTGTCCCCAATGCACACTTCGACGAATCCTGCCAAACTCAGGTCGAAACTGAGCTGAACCGCATCGGCGCAGCTGGGATATATCCCACGTTCGTATCAGACCATAGACGCCTTCGCTATTCGAGATCGACGAAAGTGGGAGAGATTGTCGCGTCTCGATCAGGAGACAATCGCGCCAATTTATCGCTTGCGATACTGCTATGTCGCTCAGATCAGAAATCGCTCGGCGGCCATCCGCTTTTGCGGAGCGGATTTTCGTGCTGGGGTTGGCTTCCTCATCGAATGAAGCCTATGTGAATCAACGCAATCTACTTCGCAATCACCTAAGCAATTTATTGGAACTGCTCGTCAGCTACGCGCTGATTCTGAGTAGTAACTGGACGTCCGACCCTTTGCGCCACCGTCTCTTTTGGACAGCAATACTTTGGATCTGTGCATCAATCGCACTCTCATCGACCCGGAGCAGGTCTGTTGCGTTGCGAATAACGGAATTCTGGCGGTCATTGTGGATTGTGGGCGCGGCCCTGTTGCTGGCCGCTCCGACGATAGCGATTGCGGCGAAGATGCATACACTGCAACAGCCCCATGGGCCGATGGGTGGATCGGGAGAATTCGTTGGCTATGCGGCGTGGGCTGTCGCACAGCAGTGGCTGTTACAAGGATATTTTCTGCCGCGATTGGCTCAAGTGACACGTAGTGAGAAAGGGGCGGCGGCTCTCGTAGCTGGCTTGTTTGCCGCTGCCCATCTGCCGAATCTGGTTCTCACAATCCTGGCGCTCCTCTGGGGACTCGCTGCAAGCCTGTTGTTCCTGCGCTTCCGCAGTATCGTCACGCTCGGATTTGCACACGCGATTCTCGGCATCGCGGTAGCGATTTCGATCCCGGGGCCTGTGCTGCATAATATGCGGGTTGGCATCGCCTATCTTCAGTACAGGACGCCAGGGGAGCTACGCATGGCGCAAGACGATCACCGTCTGCAAGATGCGACTTGGAATAAAGATCGCGGCCATGTCTATGAATACGACCGGTAGATTTAGGCCCATCCCACGAAGTAAGTCGACATTTTCTTCGAACTCCGTCACCGCTCATCAAGCGCTTGCACCACCTCCACTCGACCAGATGCCGTGACGAATTGCGGGAGACTCAGCAATTATGTCTTCGCAGAATGGCTCCGCTGTTCGTCAAGGAAGGACTGCAGGATGAGCGTGGCGGCGACCTGGTCGACAACTCGGCTGTGGATCTGGCGGGCGTGACCGGCTTCGTAGAGCATCTGATGGGCTTCGTGGGTGGTGAGTCGCTCATTCCAGGGGTGAATCGGGAGCTTCGCGAGCTCTCCCAATTCCGCGGCGAAGGCCTGGATCTTAACGGCCTGGGGGGTGATCTGGCCATCCGAGCCGAGAGGGTTTCCTACGACAATTCCTGCCACCTCGTACCTGCGGCAGAGGCGGGCCAAGGAGCGGAGGTCTTCGCGCGGATTCCGGCGACGGTCAAGAGTGAGGACGGGTTGAGCCGTGAGGCCCAGTTCGTCGGAGACTGCTACGCCGATGCGCTTTGAGCCGACATCGAGCGCGAGAAACCGAGGGTGGCGATGCAGGTCCGGCATGGTTATTCCTTGTGTCCAGCTTAAATCGGGTAGGTGTTTCAACGATCTCCGTCCGGGCCTTTAAAATAGGGAAAGGTTGAGAATCCAATAGGGTTAGCAGCGCGTCTTATTGCAGGAAGGGTGTTCTGGCATAGATGGCATCAGGCCGCAGTCGAGGGAAACGGAAAAAAGGGCTCGGCGCGGCAGGATTTCTCCTGGTGCTGTTCCTGATCGTCGTAGCTGCAGCCGTGGCGGCCGGTTGGGCCATCTTCACGCCATTCGGGCCCTCGACTGAGACTTTCGTTGATATCCCCACAGGTTCTTCGACAACCCATATTGCCCGGCGGCTGCAGGCTTCGGGTGTCATCCGGAATCAGCTTGCATTCGATCTGTGGCGTTGGATCCGGCGCGGGAAGCTCAAGGCGGGTGAATACCGGTTTGACCATCCGATGCCGTTGACGCAAGTGTACGAGCAAATCGCTCGGGGAGAGGTCTTCACGGTTGCGGTTACGGTTCCCGAGGGAGCAACTGTATTTGAAGTTGCCAACCGGCTGGAGCAGGCAGGTATCTCATCGAGGGAGGACTTCCTGAGCCAGCAGCCGCGGCTTGCGGAACTGGTGGCCGACATCGATCCGCATGCGAAGACGCTGGAGGGATATCTGTTTCCGGATACATACAAGTTTCCGCGCCGGGCGAGCGCCACCCAGATCGCAGCCGCGATGGTGCGCCGGTTCAGGACGATCTCGACGGAACTTGGATTGAAAGAGAACGTACATAAGGTGGTGACGCTGGCTTCGCTGGTGGAACGAGAGACCGCACTGGAGCCGGAGAGACCGTTGGTGGCCAGCGTTTTTGAGAACAGGCTAGCAAAACATATGCCGCTGATGACGGACCCCTCCGTGATCTATGGGCTCGAGGTTCGCGATCAGTGGCGAGGCGCTATCTACAAGAGCGACCTTGGGCGGGACACGCCGTACAACACCTATCTGCATGCAGGTTTGCCGCCGGGCCCGATTGCGAATCCGGGTCTGCCGTCGCTCAAGGCGGCGATGAATCCGCCAGCGACAAACTACCTTTACTTCGCTGCGGCGGGCGCGAACCCGCAGGGTAAATCGCTGTTCTCAACGTCGCTGGAAGAGCATACAAAGAACGTTTCGGGCTACCGTCGCGCGATGAAGAAGGCAGGGCAGCGATGAGGCTGGACTTTCGAGCTGCGCTCGCGCTACCGCTCCTGTTGACGGGATGCGGTATCGTGCCGATGAAGCGGCATCTGCCGGTGCCCAAGCCGCCGGCACGCGTGCAGACTGCCGCACCCGAGGAGCTTGTCGCGCAACTCGATAAGCGATGGAACGAGTTCCAGAATTTGACCGCAACTGTGGAGATGCGGGCTACGCTGCTGAAGCCTCAGGAAGGACTGGCGACTGACTATCCGTCTGTTCACGGATGGATCGTAATGCAGAAGCCCAACCAGATGCGCGTGGTGGGCCAGTTGCTTGGCACGGTGAAGGTGTTCGACATGGCTAGCGACGGTAAGCGGTTCACGATTTTGATTCCGCCGAAGAGCAAGGCCATTGAAGGTCCGAATGCGTTGACCAAAAAATCGGAGAAGCAGATGGAAAATCTGCGGCCGGGATTCTTCTTCGACGCGATGATGGTGCGCGGGCTGGAACCTGAGGATTTCTACGCGGAGATCTCCGACACAGAAACAATCGAAGACGCCGAGAAAAAGCACCTGACCCTGATGCCCGAGTACGTTCTGAGCATTACGAAGCACGACACGAATGGGAGCAGGCGCGACAAGCCTGTTCGCGTCATCACGTTTCATCGCGATGACCTGCAGCCTTCCAATCAGGACCTGTACGACGCGCAGGGCAATCTCGAAAGCCAGGTGAGCTACTCGGGATACAAAGACTTCAATGGGAAGCAGTTCCCGTCAAAGGTTGTAATCAAGCGTCCGCTCGAGGGGATCCAGATTACGCTGACCGTGGATAAAGTGAACACGGACGTGAAGCTGCCGGCCGATGAATTCGCAGTAAAGATCCCAGACGGCACGCAGGTTCAGCACCTGGAATAGGCTTGCGCAGTTCCGGAATCTAGACGGACCCGCCCTTGGCGCGGCCCGTCTTGCTGAGTTCGCTGTAGAAGCCCAGATCGCGGCCTTCCAGCATTTTTGTTATGTAGACAATCTGGCCGTAGTGCAAGCCGAAGTGCTCGACCACCTGGTAGACAGCCGCCATGCCGCTGACGGTGTAGCCCTGGATTTGCCAGCTGGCGAGTAGTTCTTCAGCCGTGAGCCGCGAGAGCACCTTCGAGGCCTCTTCCATGGTCTGACCGAGGCGTGCGAGGAGGTCGGCTGCCGAGAGATCGCCTGTGGCGTTGAATTCCGCGGGGCGATCCCGTTCATCGTTGAGGCGGTTGAAAGAGGCGACGAGCCACTGCCAGACGTTGCCGTTCAGATGAAGTACCAGGTTGCCGATACTGTTGCTGGCCTCGTTGGGGCGCCACCAGACCTGCTCCTGGCTCAGAGGCTCAACGGCTTTGCCGAGCCGGGGCCAATATTGGTTGAGCAGCTTGTTGCGGGAGAAGTCGAGGAACAAATCGCAGGCGGGATCTGTGGACATGGTGCGTGACGCCTCCCTTCCTATTCTAGCGGGACGCACAAACACAGATCCGGATACGAGCATGGTGCCCGCATCCGGATCGATGGCTTACAACAAGGTTTTTAATTGGTTCGACGCGTTAGGAGGCCAGTGCCTGGATGCTGTCGACCTTGATCATCTTGGAGTCTGCGTCGAGCTTGCCGGTCACCTTCACAGTCTTGCCCTCGAAGGTCTGCGCGCGCGATGAGTCATCGAGTTTGTAGATGCCGCCAGAAGAATCGCGCAGGACATAGTTTTCGCCGTCCTTGACAATTGTGCCGGTGAAGGTAGTCGTCTTGGCCTGGTCCTGAGGGGTTGTCATTGTCGACTGGTCAGGCGATGTCTGAGCAGGGGGTGTCTGCGCAGGAGGAGCCTGCGGTTCCTGCAGGACTGGCATGGGGGTTGCTGAATTCATTGCGAAGCCCTGGGCCTGACTGGTGGCGATCATCAGAGCGCAGGAAGAGAGTCCGAGCATTAACATTCTAGTTTTCATATTTAAACCTCCGGTGGTTCTTGGGACGTTTGCCCTCTCGTACCGTCGGGTCTTGCTAATCAGACGTGGCATCGATCTGGGTAAACGGCCTCGTCTTACGGCTGGGTAGTTAGCAATGGACGGGCCAATTGAATTTCGCTTTAGATCGAAGAATTTGCGAGGTGAGAGCCTCTGAGCGAGCCGGGTAATAACTTCCGAAAGGGAAAAAACTGCCAGACGAATCTCCCTCATTGGCCTAACCTGCGCGTGGGACGGCGGTCTGAGCCCGAATTGTGCTAGCATCCCGGCAAGCACCTCCCGTACATTTCAAGGACCTTTCTGATGCAGACCACCCTGCGGCCGCTCACTTTGGGAGAGATTCTCGACCGCACTGCCGAGCTCTACCGGAAAAATTTCCTTCTTCTCGCGGGCATCTCGTCGGTATACGCCGGAATCCTGCTTGTCCTGGGACTGGTGCAGGTAGCGGCGCAGCGCGAGTTCTCGGCGATGCACATGAACACCGCGTTGATCGTCGCGGCGGTTATCGGGATCGTTCTTATTTTCCTCGTCAGCCTTGTGTGCGGCGGAGTTGCAGTGGCGGCGAACACGCGCGCAGTTGGCTGGCTCCATCTCGGCGAGCCGGCAAGCATCAGGGCGGCCTACCAGGCCGTGCTGCCGCGAACAGGGCGGTACGTATGGCTCCTGACGATGATCTATTTTCTGGCGTGGTTCCCATGTGTCCTGATCTACGCGGGATACGCAGTTCTGATGCTGCACTATGTGCGAACAACGGGACTGTTGAACGCGCATGCGGCTCCGGCGATTGACCAGAAGACCGCGCTGCTGCTGCTCGGCGCCTCTGTCATTTTCTTTGTGTTGCTGCTGGCGTTCGGTATCTATGGCGTCCTCATGACGCTGCGTTATTCGCTGGCAGTGCCGGCATGCACGGTGGAGAATCTGACGGCCCGCGCGGCCATCAAGCGGAGCATTTCCTTGAGCAAGGGCTCGCGGGGAAGAATCTTCATGCTGGGCCTGCTTACGATCATCATTCAGTTTGGCCTCGTCGGGCTGACGCAGGGCTTTTTCATCCTTGCGGGGATCAAGAGCAAAGGCATGCTGCCGCTATGGATGAGCGTTCTGCAGCAGTTGCTGGCGTTTCTGACCAATACATTTGTCGGACCGATCTACGCTACGGGATTTACGCTGTTCTACTTCGACCAGCGGATTCGCAAAGAAGGATTCGACATCGAGCACATGATGCATGCCGCGGGCATGACCTCCGCACCCGCGTCGCAGGTTCTGGACATGCCCGTGACGGAACCCGGGAGCGGAAATGAATGAGCCGCTGCATCCGCTGAGACTTGGCGAGATCCTCGACCGGACTGCGCAAATTTATCGATCGCGATTTCTTGTTTTTCTGGGAATTGCAACTTTCCCCGCGGGGACGATGTTCGTTTTTTTTGCGGCGATCGTGGGAATCGTTCAGTGGATCGGTCCGAAAGCTAGCGAAGGGCCGACTGTCGCGAATGCGATCGCATGGACGTTGGTCATCTTGCTGGCACTCCTCATCGTCCCGGCCACAGCGGTGTCTACCGCTCTCGGCGAGGCGGCTATGTCGGATGCGGCTGCGCGATCGTTTCTTGGACATCCGATTACGATTCGCAACTCCTACAAGACTGCCTGGCGGCGGGGGTGGCGATACCTGGGCATCCTTCTTCTGCAAGGGCTCGTCATCTTCGTTGGGCCGATGGTCGTCTTTGGCATCGTGATGGGAGTGATGATCGCGGGGAAGGTCAGCGGATTCGCCGCGAACGATTCCAGCCCTTTGTTTGGCGGTTTGCTTTTTCTGATGTTCATCGTGTTCGGCGTTTTTGCCGTGTGGATGCTGCTGCGGCTGTGCCTGGCGTTTCCAGCGTCAGTGGTGGAACAAGCAGGCGCATGGAGCGCCCTGAAGCGCGCGACGCGATTGAGCGATGGTACAAAAGGGCGAATCCTGGTCCTCTACATTCTTGGAGTTCTACTGAACCAGATCATGGCCTGGGTCGTCGTTTTCCCGGCGATGATCTTGATCGCTCTCATTCCCGGCTTGCAGGGACCGGCCCATGCGCGCGAACTGGGGATCGCAATGACGTTCTGCCTGTATGGAGCGATGTTCGCGGTGCGGGCGTTGACCAAGCCGGTGTATGGAATCGGGTTGACGTTGTTCTATTTCGACCAGCGGATTCGCAAAGAGGGATTCGATATCGAGTGGATGATGCAGCAGGCGGGAATGGTGGAGGCCGTTGCCACCCAGCCTTCTCAGATCGTCGGAGACTCAGTTCGGGCGATGGGTGCTGAAAATGCGACGGTAGATCTTGCAGAGGACGCGCACGCGATCGAAATCATGGAGGCGGTCACCGTGGAAGCATCAGAGTCTGCTAGCCCGGAAGATAGGAAGGCATGAACGAAGAGTTTGTGGCGCCGCTCGACTCGCTCCATCGACCGTCGTCCCACCCTGAGGTGATGGGGGCTGGAAGATGAGAGGGACGCTGCGACCGATGTCGCTGGGCGAGATTCTGGATCATGCGTTTCAGATTTACCGATCGTATTTCTTCAGCTTGTTGGGGCTCGCTGTTTTGCCGTTGATTGTGCAGATGGCGTTGTTTCTGTTGGGATTCCCCCTCGACGGTCTAGTCAGACAGACGACACTCTCGACTGGTGTTCAGCGAGGCCTAGTCGATGGCTATCACTGGGTGACAACGCACTCCAGTTACTATCTGGATTTTGTGATGTGGCCGGTGTTCTGCGCCGCGGCTGAGCAGATCATTTTGCGACAAGAGTGCAGGGTCAGGGATGCTTTGCAGGCAGTTCGCCCGAGATGGCGTGGCCTTCTGACAATCGCCGGCGTTTTTTGGCTGCTGGGAAGTGCACTACCTGGGTGGCTACTCGGCGCACAGCCAATGTGGCAACCCTCGCGCGCCGTTCCTTTCTGGCTCAGCTTCATTATGTCTCCCATCGAGTCATTCGCATTGACTGCGCCTCTCATTCTGGGTCTTCCAATCTGGACGATTGAGAGGACGAAGGTGACAGAGGCGCTTGCGAGAAGCTGGACCCTTTCCAAGGGTGCTTATGGCCGGATGTTCGTTACGTTTTTGCTTCAGGCAGCAAGTATCTGGTCGGTGAACATATCGATCCGCGCGATGCTCTCCCTTACCTTTTACCTGATGGCCCAAGATCACATCGCCAGTTTGCTGCGCTCTATCTGGATATTTCTGCCAACCTACATAGCCTCGATCATCGTCGGTCCGCTGTTTCCGATTGCCACTACTCTTATCTACTATGATCAGCGGATACGGCTTGAGGGACTCGATATCGAGTTGATGATGGACGTTGCAGGAATGACCGCACCGGCTCCCGAACAAGCGCTAACAATGGACATCGCGAGGACTCAAAGCGAGGAGATGCAGGGATGAAATCCGTGCGATCGTGCGGTCGCGCATTCCTTAGCCTGAGTGTCTGCATTTCAGCGGTGGCCCCCGCGCAGAAGCTTCCTGCGCCAACATCGCAGACGGCGGTGCACGCTGACGACGTTTCGATGGAGGGCTACCAGCAGCATCTTGGCCGCCTCGAGTCGGCTTTGGAGACCTGCTCGCAGGGGCGAGATGCCAAGAGCTGCGATCCGGCGCTGATCGGCAATGACGATCGCATATCGCTTTCCGTAGCTACCGGCGCGGAGCGGCGAGTGGTTCGCTATGCCTGGCTTCGTGCGCTGTTTCTAAAGGCGGCAACGAAAGACGAGTCCGGCGACAAAGGCAAGGGCGATGCCAAGCCCAGAGCGAACGTTCAACCGGAGTCATCGACGGCGCAGCTTTTGAAAGATGCGAAGACGCGGCTCGACGAAGAGCTCGAGCAGGCGCAAGCGCCACGCGTGACAGCCACGGACTACGCGAAGGAACGCGCAATCATGCGTGAGGTGCTGGCGGGGAAGGAATTCCGTAATCTGCAGGAGCAGACGGTGCAGGATTCCGTGCTGGAAAAGTTCGCCAGATGGCTGAACCATCTTTTCGCGAGCGCGGGCTTCCTGAAGACGCGAGCTGCATGGATTGGCCGCTTGATCGTGTGGGGATTCATCCTGGGCGTGTGTGTGGTTCTGGTGTATTCCCTGATACGACTCGAAAGACGCTGGCGCGTCCGGCTCACTCTCGAGGATGAGCAGATGCCGGGGCCAGGCGCCGCATCGGCACGAGACTGGCAGCTGTGGCTGGAGGACGCGCGTCGCGCAGCTGCGAGAGGCGAGTGGCGCGAGGCAATTCACTTTCTCTACTGGGCCGCTATATCGCGTCTCGAATCACGGCGGCTATGGCCTGCGGATCGCGCACGCACTCCTCGCGAGTATCTGGCGCTGGTTGCGCAGGAGGATCCGCGCAGGCCGGGGCTATCACAACTTACAAGTACATTTGAACGCTTCTGGTATGGCGGGCGGGCGGCAGCAGAGAGCGACTATGCCGCTGCCGAGAGCGTTGCGACCGGGCTTATCAGTGGTGGGACAAGCTCGGCAAATTCAGAAGGCGGTGTGCGATGAGATTCCTGTCATCGTTGGACGCCGGGGACCGGAAGCTTCTCCTGTGGAGCGTGAGCATTGCGATTGGACTAGCGGTCGTGATTGCTCTCGTCATGCCGGATGACAACAACGATCAGAACACTCTTCCATCCACCTATCTCGCGGGCAAGCACGGAGCACGAGCGGCATATGAATCGCTGCTGCGGTCGGGGTACAACATCGAGCGGTGGGAGCGTCCGCTGTCGGAACTGGCCTCTTCTGCGGGTCCGAATACGGTTGTGATTTTTGCGCAGCCTTTCAGCCGGGAGACAGAGGATTACAAAGCTGTGGACCAGATTGTCTCGCGCGGCGCGCGGGTGCTGGCTACGGGCTTGTATGGTGGGTACCTCTTGCCCGACGGGCAGGTGAGCGAGCCGAAGAACTTCACCTTTGCGGCATGCCAACTGGATGCGGAGGGGTTGGATCCGCTTGCCAACACCGGAGAGGTCTGGATGGTTCCTGAGGCGAGCTGGAATCCCGGAAATCCGGTACAACGCACGCAGTACGATTGCGCCGGACAGCCTGCGGTTGTCGAATACGACTACGGGAAGGGCCATGTCGTGTGGTGGGCCAACTCAACTCCACTGGAAAATGCATCGCTGGCACGCGGTGCGGACTTCGATCTGCTTCTCAACTCGATTGGCCCGCGGGAAGGGCGCCAGATCTACTGGGACGAGTCGCTGCACGGCGAGATCCGGTCGACATGGAGCTTTATCGGCGGACCAACAGTCCGGTTGCTCTGGTCGGGCCTGATTCTGACGTCGACTCTGATCATTTTCAGTTTCAGCCGGCGCAGCGGTCCGCTACGCGACATGGCGTCTGCTCCGCGTGCAACGCCGATTGAATTTCTGGATGCACTGGGATCGCTCTACAAAAGCGCAGGAGCAAGTTCGACTGCCGTGTCGATTGCATGGGAGCGCTTCCGACGGAATGCTCTGCGCATGTGCGGTCTTCCGCAGTCTCGAGCCAGTGCCGAGGAACTGGCAGCTGCCATACGGCGTCGCTTTCCGAATGTGGACTCGGCGCTTGAAGATGACCTTCGTTCCTGCGAAGATGCAGCTCGAGATGAAAAGATTGAACCGCGCGCGGCCTTGAAAACCTTTCAGACGCTTTATCATCACCGCCAACTATTGATCGATGCGTCGAGGCCTGGTGGCGGGCTTAGTGCGAACAAAGAGACCAAACTGGAAAGGTCCTCATGAGCGAGGAATTGAGAAACGACAGCAGCGTGGAACTACCGGCTCTTCAGGCGGCAGGACAGGAAGAAACGCTTCGCGCTACGAGTGAGCTGATTGCGCATGCACGCACCGAGCTGGGCCGCGTGATTTCGGGCCAGACGCATGCGGTGGAAGAAGTGCTCATCGCGGTGCTCTGCCAGGGACACGCATTGCTCGAGGGCGTGCCGGGCATAGCGAAGACGCTGATGGTGAAGACACTGGGACGCCTGCTGGGGCTTGGTTTTCAGCGCGTACAGGCTACGCCGGATCTGATGCCGGCTGACATCCTCGGTACGTCTATCCTGAGGCCGGGCACGGATACATTCACTTTCCATGCCGGACCTGTTTTTACAGACCTTCTTCTTGTCGACGAGATCAACCGCATGCCTCCGCGAACGCAGGCCGCGTTGCTGGAGTGCATGGAAGAGCGGCAGGTAACGAGCGATGGCACGCGGCGTCCGCTGCCGGCATGGTTCACGGTTTTTGCGACACAGAATCCTGTGGACTTCGAGGGAACTTATCCTTTGCCGGAGGCGCAGCTCGACCGCTTCCTGATGAAGATTCGAGTGTCGTATCCCACGGAAGCGGAGGAACTGCAGATCCTGGAGCGGCATCATGCCGGCCGAGGAGCGGGCTTGCTGGAGGACGCTTCGATCGCGGCAATTCCGGAAGGCATGCTGGAGGCGGCACGGGCGGAGGTTCGCGCGATCCGCATCGAGCCTGAGCTTTACAGCTACATTCTCAGCTTGACGCGTCGCACGCGGGAGTGGCCAACGTTGCTGCTGGGCGCGAGTCCGCGAGCGGCTCTGAGCCTGATGCGTGTGGCGCAGGCGTCAGCGGCTTTCGATGGGCGAGATTATCTGGTGCCGGATGATGTGAAGAGAGCCATTCCGCCCGTGCTGCGGCATCGCGTAATGCTGAAGCCAGAGGCGGAACTCGAGGGCTTCGATGCAGATCGCGTGCTGGCTGATGTGATCGCGGCGGTGCCGGTTCCGCGTCAATGATCGCACCGCAATTCCATCCCGATGAAGTTCGCGGCAAATGCGAGCCGCGCGGCAAGATGAGCTTCGGGCTGACGCCGCGAACTATTGCACTGCTGCTTGCGGGATTTATCTTCCTGGTGTTCGGCCTGTGGGACGTGCGGCTAAGCTACGCGATGCTGGCGTGGGATGCGCTGGTGTTGCTGGCCGCTGCCCTGGATGGGGTTCGGCTGCCCAAGGCATCGAGTCTAGCGGCGGTGCGAAGGTGGTCGAACGCTCCGGCGCTGGACAGCCAGACTGAAATTGAATTGACGATTGAAAACCGGGGCGCAGTCATCCTGGAATGCAGGCTTACCGATGACCTGCCAGCCGCGTTGATGGACGCGACGGCACATCCGGAGCCGATTCTCTTGACGTCGTTTCCAAGGGTGCCGGCGTCCGTTCGGTACCGGATCGAACCCCAGGAGCGCGGAGACTGCACGACCGGACTGCTTTACGTTCGTTATCGATCTCCGCTGGGATTGGCCGAGAAGTGGGCCCAGGCGCCGTTGACGCAAACGGTGCGCGTCTATCCGATGCTGCGCACCAGCGAGGAGCAGCAGATCTTTCTGGCGCGAAGCCGTCAGCTCGATTTGCAATTGCGGCAAACGCGGCAGCGGGGACTGGGCCGAGACTTCGAGAGCCTGCGCGAGTATCGCGAAGGCGATGATCTGCGCGATATCTGCTGGACAGCAAGCGCGCGCCGGGGAAGCCTGATTACGCGCCAGTACCAGACAGAGAGAAGCCAGCCGGTGTGGATTGTGCTGGACTGCGGGCGCCTGATGCGTTCGCGCGTAGTGGCGCCTCCGCAGGCCAATGCGACGATGCCCTTGGCGTCAGGAAGCTTGCGAGCGCATTCGAAGCTCGATCATGCGTGTTCCACCGCCGTGGCGCTGGCGCAGCTCGCGCTGTTCTCCGGAGATCGTGTCGGGCTGCTCGCGTACGGGCAGACTGTGCAGCAACGACTATTGCCGGGCCGTGGCGCGGCGCACCTTCGCCAGATGATCGAATTGCTGGCTCAACTCAGGGCCGAGTCGAGCGAAGCCGATCACCTGCGCGCTACGGCGTTGATGGGGCGGCTGCAACCACGGCGTTCCTTGATCTTGTGGATTACGGATCTTGCCGAGACAGCGATGCGCCCGGAGGTGATCGACGGCGCAATGCAATTGCTGCGGAGGCATGTGCTGCTGTTCGTAGCGATGGCGCAGCCGGAGGTGGATGCGATTGCGCAGGAGCGGCCAAAAACTGTCGAGCAGATGTTCCGCAGCGCGGCAGCACAGGAGATGGCTGGGCGGCGCGAACTGCTCATTGCGCGACTGCATGAGCAGGGCGCGTTGACGCTCGATCTAAATCCGGAGGCAGTCACCTCTTCAGTGCTGAATCAATATCTGATGGTGAAAGAACGCGCCATGGTGTAGGTAATTGGGGCCCAGTGCATTCGGGTGCCCTGAGCCCCGTGCTACTCATCGAAATTACTTCTTCGGAACAGAGATGGTGATGTTGCGATAGGCAATGACTCCGTGGTGGTCGCCCTGAAGGTAGAAAGGTCCCGGCTCGGCCTCATTGCTGTCGAGAGCGCCGCCGGTAGGGCCGGGTAGCTCGACATTGTCGTGGTACATCTTGCCATCGCGCAACACGGTGATGTGCCTTCCGACCAAGGTGACATCGTAGGTCGTCCATTTTCCCAGACCGAGTTCCGATCCCTGCGGTGGCGGATACCAACTGTAGATCGCACCCATTTCATGCGTCGGCAGCTTCCCGCCTTCAGTGCCGATCTGCAACTCGTAGCGTCCGCGCATGTAGATGCCGCTGTTGCCGCCTTCCGGGCAGTTCACTTCGATATGCAGCTTGAAATCCTGAATTTCTCGGTGGTCTTGATGTTGGCAGCACCGTGGGCTCGTTGTCCGGGAACCTCGGGGTTGTCGTTTACCAGCTCGCCATTACGCGCCACCCACTTATTGTTCTCGACGTTGCCGATCGGCTCCCAGCCTTTGAGGTCTTTGCCGTCGAAGAGAGGCCTGGGCTTGGTCCAGCTCTTGGGCATAGGACGGTCTAGCGAAGGAGCTTTCACTCCGGCGAGTGTGGCGCCGCTTTCGGAGCCGTGCTTTTCAGTGCCGGTCAGCTTGCCGGAACTGGAGGTCAGCTCCCACGTGGTTTTCGAACCTACGTTCACGATCAGCTTGCCCGATTCGACGTTCGCGCCTTCGATTGGGTGCCACGCGCCGCCCCTGGGTTGAACACGGCCCTCGATTTTGCCGCCGTTATCGGTTAGCTCCAACCATTGAGGGTAGGTTTCGCCATTCGTGGCAGTAACGGTCATGTCCCAACGACCAAGGAAGTTTTTGATATCTTGCGCGGCTGCTGAGTAGGCGAGCGCGCAAGCCAGGATAGGTAACAACAGAGTCTTCTTCAGCATTTTCTGAGTGTAACGCTCTGATGCCAGCCGAATGCCTGCGCGGGGCGCTTACTCCGCATCGACGATCGGCTGAACGCGCTTTGCGAGCGCCCATTTAAGTTCATCGATGCCCCGGCCCGTGACTGCTGAGATGGCATGGAACTCCATCTTGCGGCGCTTGGCATAAGTGGTCAGCTTCTTGAGCTTGTCAGGATTTGCGGCATCGATTTTGGTCGCGACCACGATCATCGGCTTTTCAATCAAGCCATTTCCGAAGCTGGCGAGCTCGTTGTTGATCACCTTGAAGTCTTCGACGGGATCGAGACGCCCAGACGCGTCGGAGACGTCGACCAGGTGCGCGAGCACTCTAGTGCGTTCGATGTGGCGCAGGAATTGCGTGCCGAGACCAGAGCCCTCGTGCGCGCCTTCGATGAGACCGGGCACGTCGGCGACGACGAAGGATTGCTGATGAGGCTCTTCGCCAACGGTGACGACACCGAGGTTAGGCTCGAGGGTGGTGAAAGGGTAGTCGGCGATTTTGGGCTTGGCTGCGGAGATGCGCGAGATCAAGGTCGACTTGCCGGCATTGGGATAGCCGACGAGCCCCACGTCTGCGAGCAGCTTGAGTTCGAGGCGATAGGTGCGCTCTTCGCCGGGACGGCCCATCTCATGTTCGCGAGGCGCCTGGTGGGTACTGGTAGCGAAGTGCTGGTTGCCGCGCCCTCCACGCCCTCCCTTGGCGACGACAATCCGCTCGTCGGGCTCGGAGAAGTCATGGACCAGCTCACCCGTCTCCATGTCGAAAAGGGATGTGCCGACAGGAACCTGAAGAACGACTGATTTTCCGTCCAGGCCCGTGCAGTTGGAGCCCATGCCGTGTTCGCCGCGCTGGCCCTTGTGTTCCGGGTTGTAGCGGAAATGAATCAGCGTGTTATGACGCTGCGAGGACTGCATGATGACATCGCCGCCGCGGCCGCCATCGCCACCGGACGGTCCGCCCCGGGGAACGAACTTCTCGCGGCGAAACGCCATGCAGCCATTGCCGCCGTCGCCGGCCTTTACCCGGATTTTTGCTTCGTCGATGAACATAAGTCATTTCTTACTAGCGAGTTATGGTTGCGCAGTCGAAGACAGATGGAGTGTCTGCCAGTCACCTTGCGCTCACCTTTCAGTTTATCAACCCATTGAAGGGCGAGGCGGATTCACTGGTGTTTCGTTTTGCTGCGCTGCGTGTGCGCGCAGTCACGATGGTGTTTCCTTTGAGGTGCTTACAATGGCTGCCTAATTCACTGCAAGGAAAATGCGGCCGGATACAGAAGGCCCTCCTGATCTGACATCGTCTTCCCCGGCATTCCCGCCGGAGGAGATGCGGAACCGATGAGGAACTGCCTTTCGACCGCAAGTTGGTCCGCATGGGAGTGCATTTCGGAAAAAGGCGGCTCGCGCTAACTGGATTGTTGATGGTTGGAGGCGTGCTGTCGCTTCCCGGTGTCGCACAGCGGATGACGGGCTCTCTGGCGGGCAAGCTGACCGATACGCGTTCCGCTCCACTGGAAAATGTGACGATCACCTTGCGCAATGCCGCCACAGGGTCCGAGATCAGTGAGAAAACTTCCCGAGGCGGCAGGTATCGATTCCAAAGTCTCGCGGAGGGGGAGTACATTCTCTCTGCAACCGGACCGCAGGGCAGCGGAGAAGTGGGCGGCATTTTTGTTTCTCCGGGCCACGAATCGCACGTGCAAGCTGTGATCGAATTCGCCGCGAGGAGCAACGCGGCTAGGGCAAAAACTGCCGGCGTGTTGAAAGGTGCTGCTCTCGGAAATGAAATGCGCAAGTTGCCGGCAGCCGCGCTCGAACACGAAGCCATCGCTCTGCAACGAGCCGAGCTGGAAGCAACGCTCTCGTTTGCTTCAATGGCAGTGCTGCCTCTCACCGGCTCAACGCGAAGTCTCTCTTCTTCTAGATCAGGGCTGCCTGAACCTCCTTTGGTCCCGGTCTCGATGGCGATGGTCAGCGCGATTCTTGAACCGGTCGCCCTGGTCTCTCTACAAGATTCTGCGCTGCCATCCGGCTTGTTCTTGAAGGCAAAGCCCGCTTTGATTCGCCTCGATGCTTTCCAACGCGACTCGGAGCGGCTAGATACTTTGCAGATTGAATCGCTGCCGTTGGCGACGGACCTGGCAAGCCTCGTTGTTGAGGATGGGAGATCGAGCGTAGTAGCAGACGGGAAAAAGGAAGGGTTCGGAGCTGATAGGCGATTGACCTTGGGCGAATCGCATCTGCGTTCAGCATTTGGCGGTGCGCGCAGAGAGAGCGGCAAGGAATTCCTGGCCGGTACGACAGCGATCGGAGAGGTTCAGCGAGAAGTAAACGCGGAGACGCGAAACTGGAATCATGCGGGCTTCACCATCGAAACGCGCCGCGGCACCGAGCATCTCCACGGCCAGGTGTCATTGTTCAACCGGCAGAAGCTGCTTGCAGCAGGCAATTCATCGACGCAATGGTTACGGGAGTCGGCGCCGGGCACTCCGTTGACCGTTCCCGCGTTTACAGGTGAGCCGTATACGCCTTCAGACATAGAAATGCGATGGGGAGCGGGCCTTGGCGGAGCCATTGGTCACCCGCGCTTGTTCTGGTTTGGCGCACTCGATGGTTTCGAGCGAAACGGCACTGCCGTTGCCGCGGTTAGACATCCGGACCGGTTCTTTGCGCAGCCGACGAACGACCAGATACAGCTGTTGAGTGCGCAACTAGGCCTGAGCGGAGCAGATCAGGTATCGAAAACAGTGAGCGCTTATTCGAAGCTGTTGGAGTCACTCTCAGGGCTGCTTGGGCCGGCCGAACGTTCCTCCCATCAGCTCAGCGGCTTCGGGCGGGTGGATTGGAAGGTAGGCGAGCGCCACCGGTTCACGCTGCAGGGAAACAGTCAGAGGAGCGATTCACGCGGCGGCGAGTTCACGCGAACGTGGCAGACATTCGGTGCGCACAGCCTGGGGACAGTGAACGTGGCAAGTGACTGGCTGCTTGGCCGTTGGGACGCATTCGTGACTCCTACGATGCTGTTGACGACTCACGGTTCGTTTGGCCGCCATGTTGGAAGCTCGGAGCCCGCGACACCTTCGGCTTTTGAGCAGTCGCTGAACATCAGCGCGTGGGGAGATTTGCCGCAGATCGTTGTGGATTCGCGCGATGGATTTACGATCGGAAATCCGGCCCGGTTTGGCCGCGGCAAGTATCCAGAAGAGAGCATCTATGCGCTGCAGCAGCAGGCGAAATGGGTCCATGGCAATGTTCTTCTGAACATGGGCGGAGAGCTGAGCTATGAGACTGATGCAACTTCCCGGTTGCGCAATCAAACAGGAAGGTATTACTACTCCAGCATTGGTGATTTCGCATCGGACTTGCTGGCGTTCAGTGCCTTTGGTCTGAATGGGCAGCTGAACCCTATGGACCAACACAATTGCGATCAACGGGGAAAGCCATGGCGTGACGAAGCGGGAGTGCTGCACGGATTGGGTTATCTGCCCTGCTACTCGTACTACTCACAGACGATGGGACCATCTGACTGGTGGCTATCGACGAATGACTGGAGTGGTTACGCAACTTCGCAATGGCAACCTGGCAGAAAAGCGGTGTTCACGTTGGCAGTGCGGTGGGAACTGGAACAACTTCCTGCGCCAAATAGCAGACTCGACAACCCGGATCTTCCGTTGACGGAGCGACTGCCTTCCCTTGGCGGCCAGTGGGGTCCTCGGTTGGGCTTCGCGTGGGGTCTGGGTGAAAGCCACTGGCCTGTGCTGCGCCTGGGCTACGGGATGCACTTCGGTCGCACGCCGAATGCCGTGGTTCAGGCGGCGCTCACGCAAACCGGGTCGTCAAAGGGCAACCTGAACTTCTTCCTGCGTCCTACGGACAATCTGAATGGAGGCGGCGCGGCACCGTTTCCATATGTGTTGACGGGAGAACCCGGAAAGGTGGTGAAACCGGAAGCAGTGGAATTTGCGACGTCCTTTCACAATGCCGAGGTTCATCGGGCGGAACTGTCCGTTGAGGAGACGCTGCCGGGGCGCATTCATCTTGAGGCGAGCGGAGTTGTAAGCCTGGGCCGCAGACTGCCGGTGACCATGGACGCGAACATCGACCCCTCTGCGAATCCGAAGACGATCACTTACATGCTGGTTGATAGCGATAACTCGGGCCCGATCAAAGGCCCGTCGATCACCGTGCCGTTCTTCGCGTCCTGGCCTTCCGCGATCTCAGGCGTGGGCGGACGGGTGAATACAAATTATCAGCAGGTTTCCGAGATCTTCAGCCGTGCCAACTCGACCTACGAAGCGCTGATACTCCGGCTCTCCCGCAACACTCATGGCCTGGCCTTTCGCGGACGGTACACCTTTGGGCATGCAGCTGACTGGAATCCAGACGACTCCTCGCAGATCGACGGGCCAAGCGTTCTCGATCCCACTGATTTTCGACAGGAATATGGTGCGAGCGATCTTGATTTGCGGCATTCGGCCATGGCAACAATGATCCTGCAGCCGAAATGGAAACTTCGTGGCGGAATTCAATCTGTCGCAAACGGCTGGATGCTGAGCGGGGTTGGTCATTTCAGTAGCGGCCTGCCATACAGCATGCGCACGACAGGCTCGCTCATGAAGGAATTCAACGCAAGCGGGCAGGCAATTATCGGATTGAGTACCGGCATGAACGGATACGGCGGGGACAATCGCGTTTACGGAGTTGGGCGAAACACGTACAGGTATCCCGCTACGTGGAAGGCCGATCTGCGGATTGCGAAGCGCTTCAAACTTGGTCAGATGCGCCAGCTGGAGTTGCTGGCTGAGAGCTTCAACCTTTTCAACCATCGGAATGTCACGCAGATCGAGACGGTGGGTTACTCGATCGAGCCCGGGACGTTGAACGGCGCCATGCCTCGGCTCAGCTTTCTGACCGGGCTGAAGAGCGGGCAAACGGAGTTTGGCAAGCCGCTGAATACCAATGCAACCGACTCCTATCGCCCGAGGCAAGTCCAGTTTGGTGCGCGAGTGCGATTTTGACGGAGATCTCCTTTTGTCGAATATCATGAGTTTCAGACTTCTCCTCCGAGAAACATGCCGTTTGAAAAGCTCAGAACCCGCCGTTCAAAGTGATGCAATCCTGGCCCCTCGCTGGCGTGCCGTAAGGCTCATCTGCATATTCTTGGTTGTGGTGAGTGCAAACGGCTGGCTAGACGTGCACGCCACAGAATACTTTCGAAGCGATGCGCGTAAAGCTCAATATGCCGGCGCAGCAATAAGCTTCATCGTTTTGCTGATCGCTTTTCTCTTTCGCCCATTGTTCGAAGCAGTCAAAGCCAGACAGCGCTCCGTGATGATCTTGGGTTCGATCGAGTCTTTTCGTCACGTGAGCCCGATTAACGTATTTCTGGCCTGTGGTTTCGGCGTAAGCATGGCGATTCTAGCTGTTTCAAACGCCGATTGGAAAACTAAGTTCCTCGGGTTGCTCGCAATTTGTTTGGTTCCAGGTGTAATCTCAGAATCCAGAAAAATTCCAATCAACCTGGCTTTCAAGGGATCGTATGAGAAAGCCCTCAAGGTTCAAAGTTGGATTTGCTTCCTTCCAGACTGTGGAGAAATTCTCAATGGGTGGATATTGATCGAAGCAGGCCGCTATGAGGAGGCAAGGAGGGTTTTAGCAAATCAAGCATTCGATGCAAAGCAGCGGCCGCTTCCGTTCAGCTTTCACCTTGTGCTGTATGTTCACGCGTTGGGCGCAGAAGGCTTGTTGAGGCTATCGAAGTCCTTGACAGCGGGTGTCGAGCGGTCCACGGCTTCGGCAATTATGAACTAGAACTCGCATCATGCCTGCTTGCCAAAGGGGTGGAGGCGAAGCGCGCCAAGGAACTCATCGAGGACACGATGGCGAAGTGTGCTTTCGAACGAAATGTTGATCGCGCAAATGTCTTCGCGCTCCACGCATTTGCTCTCGCTTCAAATGGTTTACCGGAGCAGGCACATATTCGCCTTCACGATTCATTTGCAGACCGGGAGCGTTTCAGAGCGAGAGATCAGGCTTTTTTATGGATTACCGCGGGCGCAACCTATCGGGCATTTGGTGAACGTGCATCTGCCCATGACGCCTTTAAAGAGGCAATCAGGATTCACCCATTTGGAGATGCTAGGCTGCGAGCAGAGAAATGGCTGAGGTTGCTAGCTGACGATAGCCAACCAGACAGCTAGTTTCCAGTGCACCCGACTTGGGCTCGTATATCTTTCCCATCAAGGCTCAAACAGATTGCACCATTGATGTCAGTCGAGAATGTCCTCGCGTGAGAGGCCTGTAAGGCTTGCAGAACCTCTGAGCGCGGATGGCCGTAATGGTTATGGAGCCCACAGGAGATGATCGCGAATCGCGGCGACACTCGAGCCAGAAACTCTGGCTGTGTCGAGGAACTGCTCCCATGATGGCCAACCTTGAGCAGAGAACTCTGGAGTTGGGGTTCCGTCAGCATCTCTCGCTCGATCGGCGCCTCGGCATCCCCTTCGAGCAGAGCGGAAGTGTCCCCAAATAGCACGCGCATGACGAGCGAGTCGTTGTTGGCCGGCTCGAGTCCCGGCTTGTATCCGGGAAATGGGGCGAGCACGTGGACATCAACAGTCCCTAAGGTTGCCCGATCACTGGCGCGCATCTCACGAATCTGTATGCCGAGTTCCCGGGCATCCCGAAGCAGCGAGAGATAGGGTTCAGACGGGGGATTGTTGCCAACCCACAGTTGGTCGGGCTTGAAATTGCGCAGCACGGCGGGCAGGCCCCCCATGTGATCCGAGTGAGCATGGCTGAGCGCAACGACATCGAGGTGCCGGATGCCGCGCGCCCAGAGCGCGGGCGAGACGACCTCCTCGCCAACGTCGAAGTTCTGTGTTGCCTGGCGGGGAGCGCCGCCGAATCCTCCTCCATCGACCAGCAATGTCTTGCCATCGGGGGTGATGAGCAGGAGCGAGTCGCCTTGGCCTACGTCAATAGCTTCTATGAGGAGCGCATCGCGAGGATGATCGATCGGACGCGGCAGGACGACCTCAATTGCCGCAGCGACCATCGCAAGGCAGGCGCCTCTTCGAGCCCAGCTGAAGCCAATTCGATTGCCGAATCGCGCGAGCACCAGGGCGGCACCCATCAGCAGGCAGAATGCAGCCGTCTGAGTGGGAAGCGGGCCCGGAATCCGGAAGTCGCCGGTTCGAAGAGCCGCGAAAACATGGATGATGCCTACTCCCAGATGAAGAAGCACCGCCGTGAACGTAGCTGCGATGGCGGCAATGGAGGGCGAGAGCAGCGTGAGCAATAGCGTGACGAGTGCGCTGGGAACAAGAACGACAAGCAGAGGGAGAATGATGAGGTTCACGGGCAGTGCGAAGACTGTTATGCGGTGAAAGTAAGTGGCCATGGGCAGAGCCATCGCCAGCTCAACGATGCAAGTGACTACGAGCGCTTCAAAGCAGCGAATGATACAACGCACTGTCCAGGGAAAGATCCTCCAGCCCACGAGCTTGTGCGTTGATCTGCTCAGTGCGAATGCGAACATGCGAAGAACGACACGAAATTGTGCCTGGCTCGGGAGGAGCTTCACATCGAGCGCAACCAGCCGCAGGTCGCGGGCGGCAGTCAGGTAGGGGTGAATTGTCTTCTCGAGCAATGGAACAGCTACGCCTCCGATGGAGACCACCGCAAGGACCGTCATCTGCAGGCTCGATTCGAAGAGGCTGCGCGGGCTTGCAGCGAGAAGGCAGAGCGACGCGAATCCGATGGTATTGAGTGCGTTGCGTTCCCGATAGAAGAGGCGGCCGATGAGATAGAGCGACACCATCCAGAGAGAACGCTGCACCGGAGTCGCGAATCCCGTGAAGAGAGCGTAGGCAAACGATGCCGCGATGGTGACCAGGGTGGCGGGAAGTTGCGGCAGACGAAGCCGCCGAGTCGCCCAGACAATGCAGCCGGCAACGATGCCGAGATGAAGACCGGAGACGACAAGCATGTGGAAGGAACCTGTGCGCTCAAAACCTTCTCGCAGAGAATGGCCCAAGTAAGTGCGATCGCCCGTGACCATGGCCGCCAGCATGATCGCGTCTTCATCGCTGAGGCGGAGCGTGGATGGAAATGTCCGCATCGCGAGCGGAAGTGCAAGGATGTGTGCGCTGGCTGTGTGCTGCCATGTCGTGATGCGGCATTTGAAAGTCTTCTCGCCGGCTGAGTCAATGGTGATCGACCTGTCTGCTTTGACCGATGCGGTGGAGGTGATTCCCTGCTCGAGAAGATAATCCCGATAGTTCCACGCCCCGGGATCACGATAGACATCGGGAAGCATGAGCCGCGCGTCGGCTCGAATCTTCTGTCCGCAACCGAATGCGGCGGGCGATGCTGCATCCGGGGGCCAGCGGATAGTCATGCGGACGATACCGGAGCTGGGCATCTGAACGTCTTCGTTGTCGGATACGAACTCGATCGACGATATGCGCAGATCGATGCGTTGAGAGGGTCCCTCTTCCGGGAGGCCGTTGGCTTCTCCGGGGTTCTCGTAGTGAAGAGAACCGGCGTCAACGGCTGTGCCTTCGAGGGTTCGCATCAGGCCGTCAGAGAGAGCAGCGAGGGCGCGCTCTGGGGCTGGCTGCGGCTGCATCGCAGCACACCAGATGCCGAGGAAGCACCAAAGCACTCCCATAGGAAGCCATATCAGCCGCTGTGAGCGGATGGCTGCGACGGCGGTGAGAAGTGCGATGGGGGCGAGCGCGAGAAGCAGCCATGCAGGCCGGAGCCACACGTACCGCGCGATCACGATGCCGAGGGCGAAGAGCCATGCGGCGTGGAAGAGTGGGGCTGCGGGTCGCAGTTCTGTTTGTGGGTGGAGCGCTGGTGGCCCGCGGCGTGTCCGATCAGCTTTCATGCGGCCCGAACGTCTTTAAAGGTTCTATGAGCGCAAGAGTAACAGGATCAGAATTTCTGCAATGTGACCACCGTCTCAAGATGGAAGGTCTGCGGAAAGAGGTCGGCAAGCGTAATGGAGGCTATGGAATGGCCGTCAGCGAGCAGCGCTTTCAGGTCGCGAGCCAGCGTAGATGGGTCGCAGGAGACATAGACCACTTTGGGCGCGGAAATGTCTCCGAGAAGAGTGGTGATCTCCGGGCCGAGCCCTGCACGCGGCGGATCGAGGACGATGAGGTCGGGATTCGATGCCGATCTTGGCGCTTGAAGGAATGACAGCGTATCTGAGCTCAAGCCGCGCCCCGTGCTGCCTTGCAGATTTTGCGCCAGCGCTTGCCTGGCTACCGGTGCGGACTCGACTGCCACAACCTCTTCGAAGCGTTCCGCAAGTTTCCGTGCAAACAAACCAACTCCGGCATAGAGGTCCCATGCCAGCTTGCCCTGGTGGTCCGCGATGACGCGTTGAACAACTTCGTCGAGAAGCCAGCGATTGACTTGAAAGAAGCCCCCATGATCGACACGGTAGTCGTGGCCCGCGGCGCGATAGACAATAGAGTCGTCCCTCCAGCGGGCCAGCTGTTTAGGCATTTCATCCGCATTCGACTGTTGAACGCACTCGATGCCGGCCAGTTCTGGAACTCGCTCCTTCCATGCCGCGACAAAACTTTCGAAGCCTGCAGTCGATGCCCCGTGGATGAAGACACTGGCAAGAATCGAACTCTCTTCTGCATTGCAAAAGAGGGAGAGCTCGAACGGCCTGAACACCGGCTGCGACGAGGCGAGAATCTCTGCAGCACTAAATGCGGTCCTCACAAGGGACGGCGCCGCGATCGGGCACTCCTTGATGGGGACGATGTCGTGAGACCTGCGACTGCGGTAGCCAATGCGGCCATGCGCATCGAATGCGAGTCGAATGCGATTGCGGTAAGCCCATGGGTCTGCAGAGAGGACATCGATCCTGTCAGGCGGTGGCACTCCTGCGCGTTGCAGAGTCTCACGGAGGATCTGTTCTTTTAAAGCCAACTGAGTCTCGTAGCCGGCGTGCTGATAGCTGCATCCTCCGCAAGCGCCGAAATGAGGACAACGAGGTCCAACTCGAGCTGACGATGACGACACGATATCTTCGGGTTCGCCGGTGGCGTAGCTCTTTTTGTCTTCGATGATGCGGATGCGAGCCTGCTCGCCGGGCAAGGTCAGCGGGACGAAGGTGGCTTTGCCTTCATTGCGCGCGAGGAACGCGCCGCCGTAGATTGGTTTTTCGATCTGCACCAGCGCGATTTTTGGCGATTTGGATAGTGCGGATCCTGGCCGGTGTCGTTTCATTGCTGGCTCATGTAGAAGAGGCTGAGCCGGGGAAGGCTGTAGTGGACGAGCAGCTGTTTCTGCACAAACTGGTGCTCGACCTGGCGCAGTTGTACAGCGCCCATGCGGCTGCGATAGGGGGCCAGTTCGCGGGCGGCGTGTTCTTTGAGAGCCACTAGAAGTTCTTCTGGCGCGGCAGCAGTTAGCGCGGCGAACAGCTTCTCTTCGAGTACTGTGAGGATGCGCTCGAAAGATTCCATCTCCTGTGCCGCGGTCGTCGAAGACTTTGCGTTTCGAGCATCGGCTGCAAGTTCGCGAATTCGCGCAGCGGTCGTAGCGCAGGCGTCATGCGCGATGCTGGATGCTTCGAGGGCTTCGGCTGCGGTCTCAAGATGCGAAGCGACGCGTTCATGTTCAAACCCCGTATCGGGCTGATTGGTGTTTGCGGGCTGTGCAGTGCCGGCGCTGGCCTCGCGTAATTCCTCTGAGGCTTCCATCACAGCCTGCGCGCACCATGCCAGTCCGTTGACGCGGCGCATACGTCCGCGTTTCTGGCGCGATTCGTACTTGTCGAATGCGGTGTCAATTCCACGCAGAACGGCTTCGAGAGGTATGCCCGCGTCACGCCAGGTTTCGATCAATGCCCAATCTAGCGTTGAGAGCAAAAGGATCGATCCGCGCCGCTGCTGAAAGCGCTCTTCGATTTCCGTGAAGTAATTGAAGTAATTAAGCAAAGCAGTTTCAGTGTGCGCGTCCGCGCGGGCGCGCGTTGCGATTGCGCTCGAAGAGGATGCGCAGGCCGTCGAGAGTGAGCAGGTCGTCAATTTCGCTGATGTAGCGAGAGTCGGCTGCAACCATGCGCGCAAGGCCGCCCGCGGCGATGACGCGGGGCTTATGTCCAAGCTCGGTGAAGATGCGTTCCAGCATGCCGTCGACGAGGCCGATGTAGCCGTAGTACACACCGCTTTGCAGGTGGCCGACCGTGTTGGTTCCGATCACCTTGGCAGGTCGCTTGATATCGACGCGGCTGAGGCGTGCGGCGCGAGAGAAAAGCGCTTCCGCGCTCAAGCCAAGGCCGGGGGCGATAGCGCCGCCCAGGTATTCTCCCTTTTCCGAGATCACCTCGAACTTTGTGGCTGTGCCGAAATCAACGACGATGCAGGGGCCACCGTAGCGCTCGATGGCTGCAATACAGTCGGCAATGCGATCGGCGCCGAGTTCTGTCGGATTGTCGACCAGGGCCGGCATCCCGGTCTTGATGCCCGGTTCGACAAATAGCGGCTCGAGATGGAAATAGGTTTCGCATACCTGGCGAAGCGTCGAATCGAGAGGCGGCACAACCGACGCGATGATGATGTTCGTGACCTGGCTTGGCGAAAGGCCATTCATTTCGAAGAGCTTCACGAAGAAGACGCCGTATTCGTCGACGGTCTGCGTGCGATGAGTCGTGATGCGCCAGTGCGCAGCGAGATCAAATCTTTCCTTCGCCGGTACTGGTTTGCCTTTGGGAGGAAGTCCGGCCTGTTCGTCGAGGCGGTAAAGACCGAGGACCGTGTTGGTGTTTCCTACGTCAACTGCCAGGAGCATTGTCTTCCTTATCCTCCCCGGCCGCACGTATCCCGCCCGTTTGTACGGTCACGATTCCGTTCTTGGTGCGGACCAGGAGGAAGCCGTGTTCGTCGAGTCCGGCAGTGGTGCCGATGCAGGCTTGCGGTCCATGAACCTCAACGCGGCGATTTGAAATCCACGACGACATGAAGGCTACCCGCGCTGTAATGGCCGCACGCAGGCCCGGATCCTGCAGCGCCCAAGTCTCGTGCTGCAGCGATTCTAGCAGGGAGATCAGAAGGGCATGGCGGCTGATCGTGCGTCCTGCCTCGATGCTGAGCGACGTGGCTGGCGTGGATAAATCGGGATCAAACGAACGCTGGTGAACATTGATGCCAACGCCTACGACAGCGAAGCCTGGCGCTCCCGACTCGGTTTTCGATTCGACCAGGATGCCGCCTGTCTTGCGATCTCCGATCAGCAGATCGTTGGGCCATCGAAGGTCGACTTGGCGGGCCGCGGTAATGCCGATAGCTTGTGCCGCTGCGAGACCGGCCACGAGAGGGATGAGCGGCATATCCGCAACTGCGATGCTGGGACGCAGGATCACCGATACATACAAGCCCTGTCCGGCGGCGGATTGCCAGCCGTGGTCACCGCGCCCGCGTCCCGCGGTCTGCTCGTCGGTGAAGAATACGGAACCGTGCGGTGCTCCGGCGCGCGCAGCTGCAAGTGCGTCAGTGTTTGTGGAGCCCGTGACGGCCGTGTAGTGAAATTTGCCGGAATAGATGCTATGCGCAAAGGCCGACTCGAGCGCTGCAACGTCGTACACGCTATGCCTGCTCCGCGACAATGCTCATGGAGATGTCTGCTGCTTTAGCAGAGTGCGTGAGCGCGCCGACACTGATGAAGTCGGGACCTGCTTCAGCATAGGCTCGAACATTTTCAAGCACGATGCCGCCGGATGCTTCGATGGGAATCCAGCGATCCTCTTTCCGGATACGATCCACCGCGGTCTTGATCTGCTCTGGAGTCATGTTGTCGAGCAGGATTGCTTCAGCGCCCATTTCGATGGCATCTTCGAGATCCTGCTGGGTGCGCACTTCAACCTGCACGCGATTGCCGGGCTGGCGTTTTTCGAGCGCGTTTTTCAATGCTGTACGAAGGCCTCCGCCGAGGGAGATGTGGTTGTTCTTGATCAGAATTCCAGAGGCCAGGTCGAGGCGGTGGTTGGTGCCGCCTCCGCAGAGGACGGCGTATTTTTCGAGAGCGCGAAGGCCGGGCACTGTTTTGCGCGTGTCGAGGATACGGGCCTTGGTCCCCTGGATTGCGTCGACGTACTGCCGAGTCAGCGTGGCGATTCCGCTGAGATGCTGCATGAGGTTCAAAATCACTCTTTCGCAACTGAGCAGGACGCGGGCATTGTGGCGGATGATGGCAAGAACTTGCCCCTTACGCACGCGGACACCATCGAATATCTCCGGATGGCTTGTGACCTGGTAGCGCGTGTGGGCGGTGGGGCGGGGGTCGAGATGGGCGAAGATCTCAAGAAAGCGCGGAATAGCCCCGAGTCCCGCAACGACCAGATCCTGCTTCGCGATGATGGAGGCGGTCGCGCGCAGACTCGGATCGATCGTCACATTGGTCGTGGCGTCGCTTACGGCCTGATCTTCAACGAGGGCCTGCGCAAGCACTGCTTCGATTCGGTGGCTCTTCCAGTCCATGCTTTCTACTTTCGATGACTCAAGCTCGCGATTCGGCTCTCATCTGCTGGAGAAAGTTATAAATAACTTTCTTGACCCTGTCATCCGGGGTGTCTTTCAGGGAATAGAACTCGGTACCGTCTCGGCGGTCGATTTTCAGGGTAAATCTGCGCTCTTTGTCGAGAAGCCAGCCGAATAGGCGATGCGAGACGCGCCGCCGCTTCTCAGCATGGCGGTCGATATAGCGGATCTCGCCAAGGTCGGCGTACCAGAGTACGTGGACGAGTTCGCTCGAATCACGGATGAAGAGCCGATGATTGGTGAGCAGGATGTAGCGCTCCGGGATCTCCCGCTCGTGCATCGCGCCCGACATGTTCACGAAGCCGACGGGCGATTCAGCACCTCCAAGAGCGGAGGCGATGATGACTTTCTCGACGCCTTCGGGGAAATGAGCTATGGAGAAACAGTGGTGCACATCGCCGAAGAAGATGGTGGGCGGCGCTGCGGCGCGGGTAAACTTCTCCGCGTCATATACGTCTGAAATGTCGCGGCTGCGGTATTGCTTTACGACAAAGCGGCGCTGCGGATTGTCGAAGTGTTCGCAGAGCTCTCGATAGGCGACCTGGATACGCTTGAACTGCTCCTCGGCTTCGAGACGCTTGCGCTGGTTGTTCTCGTACCTGTCGGGATGCCACAGCTTGGCGGCCGTGCGATATGCCTTGTGAATTGCGGCCTTCGAGCGCGGCGGGTCGGCGATCCCAAGCACGGGGAAATGCTCAACGCAGGTTCTGCAAACGCAGGCCATGCTTCCGTCGTACTCAGCAGCCGAGAGAAGCGAGATCGCTGCGAAGTTTTTCGAGCAGGTTTTGTGCTTCGTCGCGCTGCTTTCTCAGGCCTTCGACGATATGCGGCGGCGCCTTGGCGATATAGGTCGGATTGCCAAGCTGGCGGTCGGCGTTGGCGACGTTCTTCTCCTGCTTTGCGATCTCTTTGTTCAGCTTCTCGCACTCGACGGCGACGTCGATCTTGCGCTCGTAGACGACTGCCACGTCGAATTGGGAAGTCGCATGCTTCGCGAGGCCCGATGAGATGTCATCGACGAAGCGAACCTCGCTTACGCGCGCCAGGCGCTCGACGATGGCTGAGTTTTCGCTGATGACAGATCGAAGTTTGCCGCCGACTCGGAGTTCGACCGGAACAGCCGCCTTCTCTTCGACGCCGATCTCCTTGCGTAGAGCGCGGACTTCGACGATGAGGGTTTGAACCAATGCCATCTGTTCAAGGGCGCCAGAGTCTGCCATGGCGCTACCGGACTGAGGGTACCGCGTCAGCGCGATGGACTTTGCCGGTGCCTTCCCGTCGTAGACTGCATGCCAGATCTCTTCCGTGAGGAAGGGCATGAAAGGCGAGAGCAGACGGAGAGAAGCTTCGAAAACACTAACCAGAGTCGTGAGAGCAGACCTGGTGCGTGCCTTGTCTGCGCCATCGCCGAAGTCGAGGCTCAGCTTGACGATTTCGAGATACCAGTCGCAAAAGCTGCCCCAGAAAAACTGATAGATAGCGTTTGCGGCGTCATCGAACCGGTAAGTAGCCAGGGCCTGATTGACCTTCTCGGCTGTGGCATGAAATTCGGCAACGATCCATCGGGATTCGAGCGGCGCACCAGGCTCAGCCATCGGCATTGAGCCGAGGGCGGCTGTATCGATGGTGATTGCGGCCTCAGCTGCGCGGTCGATGTTCATGAACAGGAAGCGCGCGGCATTCCAGATCTTGTTGGCGAAGGCGCGATAGCCTTCCGTGCGGGCCACGTTGAAGGCGATGTCGGTGCCGGGCGATGCCATCGAGGCGAGTGTGAAACGGACGGCATCCGTCCCGTACTGCTTGACGATCTCGATCGGATCGATGACGTTGCCCTTGGTCTTGGACATCTTCTCGCGGTTGGCGTCGCGGACGAGCGCGTGGATGTAGACCTCTCTGAATGGAACAGAATCCGCAAGCGAACGCGGTGAGCCATCCTTCATGGGAACGTCGAGCGAGAACCAGCAGCCCATCATGATCATGCGGGCAACCCAGAAGAAGAGGATGTCGAAGCCGGTAACGAGAAGACTAGTCGGATAGAACGCGTCAAAGTCACCGCGGTTCTCAGATGTGATGCTGGGCCAGCCGAAGACGGAAACCGGCAGAAGACCTGACGAGAACCACGTGTCGAGCACGTCGGTGGACTGCTCAATCTTGTCGGAGCCGCAATGGGCGCACTTCGCAGCGTCTTCACGGCTCACGGTTGTCTTGTGGCAGGCGGAGCAGTGCCATGCGGGAATGCGATGCCCCCACCAGAGCTGGCGCGAGATACACCAGTCGTGGATGTTCTCCATCCAGTTCAGGTAGGTCTTGGCGTACATCTCCGGCGTGAACTTGATGTGGCCTTCTTTGACGGCGGCGATGGCCTTGTCGGCGAGAGGCTGGATCTTGATGAACCACTGGAGGGAGAGGCGCGGCTCGACAATGGTCTTGCAGCGGTCGCAGTGGCCGATGTTGTTGACGTGGTCCTTGATTCCGGCGAGGAGGCCCTGGGCCTCGAGGTCGGCGACAATCTCCTTGCGCGCGACAAAACGATCGAGGCCTGCGTATTTGCCGCCCTGGTCGTTGATGTGTGCGGTATCGTCCATCACGTTGATGGAAGGAAGATTATGGCGCTGGCCGAGCGCGAAGTCGTTGGGGTCGTGGGCAGGCGTGACCTTTACGGCTCCCGTGCCGAACTCGCGGCTCACCCAGTCGTCGGTGATGATGGGGATTTCGCGATTCACCAGCGGCAGGCGCAGCTTTTTGCCGTGCAGATGTTTGTAGCGCTCGTCCTCGGGATGGATGGCAACGGCGACATCGCCAAGCATGGTTTCAGGGCGCGTGGTGGCGATTGTCAGGAACTCGCCGGTGTCTTTTCCGTCCTCACCGATGACCGGGTACCGGATCTCCCAGAGGTGGCCTTTGTGCTCGTCGTAGACGACTTCGAGGTCGCTGATGGCGGTCTGGCAGCGCGGGCACCAGTTCACGATGTAGGCGCCGCGATAGATCAGGCCCTGCTCGTAGAGCTTGACGAAGGCTTCGCGGACGGCGACTGAGAGGCGCTCGTCCATGGTGAAGTATTCGCGGTCCCAGTCGACCGACGTGCCGAGGCGCTTCATCTGGCTCAGGATGGTTCCGCCGTAATGCTCGCGCCACTTCCAGACGCGCTTGATGAAGGGGTCTCGTCCCATCTCCTGTCTTGAACTGCCCTCACTTACCACCTGGCGCTCGACCAGCATCTGGGTTGCGATGCCTGCGTGGTCTGTTCCGGGAATCCATAGGACACGCTCGCCACGCATCCGATGCCAGCGCATCAGGATGTCGCTCTCTGTGTGCTCGAACATGTGGCCCATGTGCAGATTGCCTGTCACGTTGGGCGGAGGAAGCAGAATGTCAAAAGAGGACTGGTCGTCGAGCCCGTGCCCTTTCTGGGGCGTTGGCTGGGCAAATAGCTTCTCTCGGACCCAGTATCCCGCCCAGTGGTCTTCAATGGCGGTCGGGTCGTACGCTTTGGGTAGATCGTGAGGCATTGGGCTTGTCGGCTGTCCCCGGGAGAGTGCCCGGAAACCCTGATCAGACAAGGATTTCAGGCGAGAGGACTCCCTTAACTTTAGCAGATTTGAAACGAGGTTCTACGGTGGCCTGAGCTGCCGGCCCCATTCTTTCCCAGGTCTCAGAAGCGAGACCCTTGGAGAAACTCAGGGCACATTACGCGTCGCAAAAGGAGAAGGCCGCATCCACTTCGAATGCGGCCCACCTGTTAGATCGTCCCCTTGTTCCCTGTTTCTAGAACGGATTGAGCTTGCCCAGGCCCTTCTTCTTCTTCTTCTTGCTGGAAGATTCCTCGTCAAGGTCGGCCTTTGTCTTCTTCTGCTTCTCGGTGGCGGCTGTCTGTTGCTGGCCGGTGCCGGCTCGGATGTCATTGACCTGGTCAGGCGCATCCGCAGGCTTGTCGACCGCGGGCAGGGTTGAATCGGTTGGCCCCACGGACTTCACGAGCGGGCTGGCATTGCCGGCCGCCGGGGCTCCGGTTCCATCGGTCGGAGTCGTGGTATCTCCGTTTGGAGCGTTCACGACCGAGACGCCGACGCTGGTTCCTCCAGCTGGAGCCGACATCTGCAGCGGGGCGGTGGAGGGCTGGTCGCTGCGGGGAGGCTCGTTAGGGCCAGTCGGAGTAACAGCAGCAGGTTCAGTTGGCTTGCCGGCGTTGGCGGCTTCGTTATAAAGATCGACGTTCTGCTTGTTGATGTCGGGCGCAACTGTTCGCTTGGGATCATCGAGCGATGGCTCGCCAACGTGAGCAGACTGCACCACGGTCGGGCCGTGCTTGATGATTCCAAGGATGTTATCGGTGAAACGAAGCGGGCGCTGGCTCTTCTGCTCGGCGTCGCTCTCGGCCACAGCAGCGTCGGTCGGCTCTGGCACCGGACGATTCATCGCAACGAGGCGGTCGCGGGCGTCTTCGACGTGCGGAGCCATAGGATATCGCGTAATCACCTTGGCGTAGGCGGCGGCAGCCCTGTCTTCGTACATTGTATGAAGACGCTCGCGAACATCGCCCTTCATCCCCGGCACGATCTGCACCATATGCGCCTGTCCGGCATATGCGTCGCCGATCGCCAGTAAAGCCTGGTCGCTCTTCGAATAGAGCGGGAAGGTATCGATTACTGTCTGGAGGCGGGCGATTGCGGCCGTGTAGTTTTCCTTGCCCTCGTAATAGATGCCGATCGTGGCTTCTCGCTCGGCCATGACTTCTTGCACGTCTCGGAGCTTCTGTTTGGCGCGGGGGATGAGCTTGGAGTCGGGGAACATGTTGATCATGTTCCGGTACTCGCGTTCCGCATTTTCAGCGTTGATAAAGTCGCGGTCCGGCTTCTCCATCTGCTGGTAGTAGATATCGCCCACCTTCATCTGAGCCTCAGCGGCTTCTGGAGCCTGGGGGAAGAAGGTGATGAAGTCCTTATACTCGGCTTCGGCCTGAGTCAGAGCCGCGGTGCCGCCTTCCTTAAACCAGCTATCGCCCACTGCCAGCTTGGCGCGCATCCGGAACTCCGAGTCCGGGTAGGTATTGAGCATGGTCTGCAGGTCGAGACGGGCTACGTCGTATCGCCCTTTTTTCATGGCGATCATCGCCTTGTCGAAGAGTTCCTTATCGGGCTGCTTCGATTTGACATTGGCCAGAGGATTAGCGCTCAAGTCTTGATTTTTCTTGTGCTTGGGCTGTTTTTCTTTTTTGGCCTGGGCTGTGACTCCGGACAGAACAAGCGACGCCAGCGCCAACGCAGAAAGGGTTCTCGACAACCGGTTCATACCACCTCAAATTGCGACAGGGGGATTCTGCCGCGGTTTACGAATTCTGAATGCTTACTCACCAGCAGCCTTGCGAGCCGCAGCCAGCAGTTCACGGGCGTCGCGTTCAGCCTCTCCGGCGCCGAAGACGGCATTGCCGGCGACCAACAGCTCCGCTCCTGCTTGGACGACCTGGGCGACGGTGTCGTGAGCCACCCCGCCATCGACTTCAATTTTAAATGCCAGCCCCATTTCCTGCCTGAGCTGGGCGAGCCTGCGGATCTTATCGAGCGAAAAAGGGATAAATTCCTGCCCGCCGAATCCTGGATTCACGCTCATGATCAAAACATGGTGAAGCATGGGCAGAATGTCGCGGATCAGCTCGACGCGGGTGGCCGGATTGAGAACGACCGCCGGCTTCATGCCGTGATGCTCGATCAGCTGCAGCGTGCGGTGCAGGTGGCGGCAGGCCTCGTAGTGGACGCTGACCCAGTTGGCCCCGGCCTCGGCGAAAGCAGGAATGTACTCGTCGGGGTTCTCGATCATCAAGTGACAGTCGAGCGGCAGCTTCGTCGCCTTGCGCAGGCTTTTTACGACCGGCGGTCCGATGGTGATGTTGGGGACAAAGTGCCCGTCCATGACATCAACATGGATGACTGTGCCACCGCCGCGTTCGGCTGCGGCTATCTCGTCCGCCAGCCTTGCAAAGTCCGCTGACAGGATGGATGGGAGGAGCTGAACCATGCGACTTTGATGCAATCCTCTCGGGCAGGATGTGTCCCGAGAAGTGTATCAGTCGAACATGTGCAGGGAGCTTCGTTTTACCTGTTTGCGATGATCGCATTCAATGGCTTTGAGCAAGATCCGACTGCGGGCGCGCATGGCGGGAGTTCCTGAGCGGCCAGCCACGCGAAGCAGGTCGAGTACGGTCGGCAGCGAGTCTGGGTCCTGGCGGGTGAGGTCAGCTATTCCGTGCAGGGCACATGTCTTCACGATAGAACTTGGATCGTCGAGCCAAGTATTCAGAACTTCAGCAATGCGGAGGCACTCCGGGATGGTCAGCTTGAGGCGCGGGAGAGTGAGGGCCAGATTCCAGCGGACCTTCTTCTCTGTTGTTTCCACAAGAAGACCAATGAGGGCGTCCTTCCATCGTTGAGCCTGCTGTGGGCGATCGCGAGTGATGCGTTCGAGCGCATCGGCCGCGCGGCTGGCGATAGCAGGATCCTCGTCAAAGAGGCACTCGATGAGGCTGGAGAGCTTGCGAGGACGGCCTTCGATGAGCTCGACGACTTCCCAGACACGCCCCGCGTCGAGGCGTTTTCCGGGGGTGAGCATCTGGCGGATGGTTTCAGTAGCCGGCATAAGAACGCGGCAATTTTCTCATTGTGGCTTTACGGCGGCCAGCTTCTTTGCGGCAACGCGTCCACCGGCGCGCAGGAGAGCCCGGAGCGGCCAGTGACCTTCATCATCGGGGAATACAGCCTCGCCTTCGCGCTTCACTTCGGGACGGTAGTACCAGCGCTTGAGGAGAGCGAGGTGGGCTTGTCGTGTTACTGAGTTTGTCTGGGCTGGAAATTTCGATAGCTGTTCTAGAACGGATTCCATTCTGGATTCCAACATCGTTCGTGGAACTTTCACCGCCTCCGGGTTTTCGGATCCCTGATCCCGAATCCCTGATCCCTGTTCCTCCGGCACCGGTTCGAGGCCCATGGGCTGAGCAAACAGAGAGCTTGATCCCGACTGCTCGTTCTGTATGCGCATGCCGATGGTGGAGAAGGGAACGGGCCCTCGCAACTGGCCGTCCTCGTACAGGAACAATGCCACCTCATCAGAATTCGCGGACGGCTGCAGAATTGCCACGCGCAGCTTGCTCATTGGCTGCACGAGTTCGGGGGCCAGGGCGCGAACGGCTTCCACTTTCTGCACTTGCGCATGAAGGGCGGCGGCATCTTCGAATGCCAGCCCCTCCGAGGCTTTATCGCGCTGATGACGCAGCGGCACCAGCTTGCTTTCGCCGCGGGACGCGAGGAAGTCCTGCACTGCGCTGGATTCTTCGGCGTAGCGATCGTCGGTGCAACCCTTGTAGCAGGGTGCGAGACACATTTTCATCTCGCTGTAGACGCAGCCGGGATGGCTGGGGTCCGGGTTGAGATCGTCGGTGCAGCGACGGAGCAGGAAGAGCTTCAGCATCTCGTCGGCGAATCGTTCGGCGGCGGCTCGCGAAGCAAAGGGGCCGTAAGCCCAGTCGGCTTCTTTCTGGCTCGGTTTGTTCGTGACGGTGATGCGCGGATAGGGATTGCTGCCGAGGAAGCGGACGAAGGCCGGAGCGCGGAGGTGCATTCGCTCGAGCGCCTTCGGCCCGTAGACCTCATGCAGCATCTCGAATTGCATGAGAAGCGATTCGAAGTCCGATCCGGTCAGGTGATAGGCAATACGCCGTACCCGTCCTGCAAGCTGAAGCCTGCGCGGGTGCTTCGGAGAGGGTTGGAGGAGGCGTTCAAGGCGGCTGCGCAGATTAGGGGTTCGGCCGATGTAGGGTTCGTCTTTTGCATCCGCGCCGTAGAGTGCGAACACCGCTGGAGAGGGAGGCACTTGCGCGAGCGAGGTTTTCGCTTCCGATGGATCAAACGCAAGATGCTGCATCGCTCGATGTGAGGTGTCGTTCACGGCATTCCATCTTTGAGTGATCGAGCCTTGTTGATTAAACGCTACTCCCGGTGTCCAAACAGATCGCGAGACCCCTCTGCGATTTTCTCGAGATCGACAACGAGGGCTCTGCAAGATGCACAGGATGTGAGGTGCGGATCTCTGTAGAGAGATTCATCCCTGGCCTCGACCAGATCAGGCAATCGGCGCTGGAAATCTTCACAGTTTGATACTGCCTGCTCAGACTCATCGCTCATTCCTCACGCTCCTGCGATGGTCATTCCGTCGATGCGAATTGTTGGCGAAGCGACAGAGCCGCGGAAGACCAGATCATTCCCGATAGCCACGATGTTCTTGAGCATCTCGCCCAGGTTGCCGGCGATGGTGATCTCCTCGACCGCATGGGTGAGCTCGCCATTCTCAATCCACAGTCCAGCGGCACCGCGCGAGTAGTCGCCGGTCACGATGTTGGTGCCGAAACCCATGAGGCTGGTGACGTACAACCCCGCTTTGATTTGCGAAATAATCTGCTCAGGTGTTTCTGTGCCGCGTTCGAGATAGAGATTGCCAGGGCCTATGCCGGGCGCGCCCGCCAGGCCGCGCGAAGCGTTGTGAGTCGACTTCATGCCAAGCTTGCGTGCCGCGTAGGTGTTCAGCATGTAGCTTTGCAGCACGCCGTTTTCGAGCAGGACGGTGCGACGAGACGGCAGGCCTTCGCCGTCAAAGGGAGATGTGCCAAAGCCGCCAACTCCCGTAGGAAGAAGCATCGTGTTGTCGTCGATGATGGTCAGGGTTGGAGCGCCGATCTGCTCGCCGAGCTTGCCCGCCAGGAATGAGGCGTGACGCCAGATTGCATCTCCCGACGCTGCGTCGAACACCGAACCGATGAGGGAGCGAGCGGCCTCGGCCGCAAAGACGATCGGCACTCGCTGCGTGGGTACTCTCCGCGCGCCAAGACGGCGGATGGTTCGACGGGCTGCTTCGGCGCCGACGGATTCTGGCGACTCGAGATCGGCCATGCGGCGAGCACTGGTCCACCAGCCGTCGCGCTGCATGTGTCCGTTTTCGTCTGCGGCAAGAGGAGCAGCAGAGACTCCCGCATAACTCGACCGGTAGCTGCCGACGAAGCCTCTCGAATTTGCGAGCACTTTCATTCCGGTCGCGGCGTCGAAGCTGCCGCCGTCGGAGTTGGTGATGCGTTTGTCCGCCGCGAGCGCAGCTGCTTCGGCGCGGCGGGCAAGTTCGATTCGCTCAGGGCCGGGGAGGGAATAGACATCTTCATAGTAGAGGTGCAGATCATCCTGGATCGCGCCAAATTCTCCTGCCTCGGGCAGACCCACGAAGGGATCTTCTTCTGTCACTTTTGCCAGAGCCATTGCGCCGTCCACCACTTGCCGGATTCCGTCCGCGGTGAGGTCGCTGGTGGACGCCGACGCGGTGCGCTTCCCCACATATACCCTGAGGCCGAGCGCGCGCGAACCAGACTCCTTGAGCGTCTCCACCTGCCCCATGCGCACGTTCACGCTGAACTCGTCGCCTTCGCGCACCACCACCTCTGCGTCGCTTGCACCGGCTTGCATCGCTTGCTTCACGACATCTGCTGCGAGGGATTGAAGATCAAGTGCGGGGTGGGCCTGGAGCGTTACTGCATCGGACATGGGTCAACCTTAACAAACTGCAGGACTGCAATGCATCCTGGTAGGACAAAGTGCCCGGAGAGCAAGATCACAACCGGTTTTCGCTGGCTTTGAAATTTTGGGGAGTTGCGCTGAGAGGTATCATGAAGCTTTTTTACTCAACGTGGTTTGTTGCCGCCTTGCTTGGGCTGGTTGTGGGTATCGCGCCAGCCCAGAAAAGAAAGATCGATCCCTCCCTGCTCGCCAAAGCCAACGCCGGCGATCCGCAGGCTCAGCTTGCGATCGGCGAGACGTACGCGTCCGGAGTTCTCGTCCCGCGAGATTTGGCACAGGCGGCTACATGGCTGCGCAAAGCGGCCGATCAAGGGCTTGCTCAGGCGCAGGATCATCTGGGTGGCTTGTACGAATCGGGCGACGGCGTGCAGCAGGATTATGCGAAGGCTGCCTTATGGTATCGCCGGGCTGCGGACCAGAACCTCGCGGCGGCCCAGTTGCATCTGGGGCTTCTCAACGATATCGGCAACGGCGTGCAACAGGATTCTGCTGCTGCGGCCGCCCTATTCCGCAAGGCTGCGCTGCAGGGAGTGCCCGAGGCGCAGTACAACCTGGGAACGATGTTCGAGAGAGGCGCCGGTGTAGGGCAGGACTACACTCAAGCGGCAGATCTATATCGCCGCGCGGCCGAGAAAGGAAATGCCGCGGCGCAATTCAATCTGGGCCTCCTATATGACAACGGCACTGGCGTTGAGAAAGATTACGCGCAGGCGGCGTCATGGTACGGCAAGGCTGCCCAGCAGGGATTGCCACGCGCTCAGTTCAATCTCGGCACCATGTACGCGAACGGCCAGGGCGTTGCCGTGAATCTGCCGGAGGCATACTTCTGGCTGGGTGTCGCTGCCAGGACATGGAGTGGTTCACACGCCGAGGAGGCTCAACACGCGCGAGATCTGGTGGCAACGCATCTCAGCGCGACTGATCTCGACGCGGCCAAGCAGCGGGTGGATAAGTGGTTGAGCGGACACTAGAGGATGATCTGAAGCTCTAGCGACCCGTTCCGCCTACGGTCATGCGGTCTAGCTTGATTGTCGGCATGCCGACTCCTACCGGAACACTCTGGCCATCTTTGCCGCAGGTGCCGATGCCTTCATCGAGCTTGAGATCATTGCCCACCATGGAGACGTATTTCAACGCCTCGGGACCGTTGCCGATCAGGGTCGCGTCCTTCACTGGCGCGGTGATTTTGCCGTCTTCGATCAGATAGGCTTCGGACGCCGAGAAGACGAACTTGCCATTGGTGATGTCCACCGATCCGCCGCCGAAGTTCACAGCGTAGAGGCCGTGCTTCACGGATCGGAGAATGTCTTCGGGGTCGTCCTCCCCGGCCAGCATGTAGGTGTTGGTCATGCGCGGCATAGGGATGCAGTGGTAGCTTTCGCGGCGGCCGGAGCCGGTATTCGCCGTTCCCATGAGGCGCGAGGAGAGCTTGTCGGTCAGATAGCCCCTCAGGACGCCGTTTTCGATGAGTACTGTTTCCTGGGTTGGCGAGCCTTCATCGTCCACGTTCAGCGATCCGCGGCGGCCCTGCATGGTGCCGTTGTCGACAACTGTGACTTTCGAACTGGCGACCGGTCGGCCGATGAGGCCGGAGAAAGCTGAGGTTCCCTTGCGGTTGAAGTCTGCCTCGAGACCATGACCCACAGCTTCGTGCAGCAGAATGCCAGGCCATCCGGGTCCAAGAACAACCTGCATCTCGCCGGCAGGCGCTGGAACCGCGCCGAGTTGGAGAATAGCCCCGCGTGCGGCTTCCCGGGCTAGGTGTTCCGGGCTCTTTGTTGCTGTGAACTGCTCAAGACCGGCTCTGCCTCCGCCCCCGGCCGAGCCCTTGGTGGTCAGCTGGCCGTCCTTGGCGATGACGAAAACATTGAGGCGGCAGAGAGGCTGAGTGTCGCTGGCGATGGATCCGTCAGAGCCGGCGACCAGAATGCGCCGAAGTTCTTCGCTGTAGCCAGCGCGGACCTGCACGATGCGATTGTCGAACGCACGGGCGGCCCGATCAGCGCGGAGAATGAAGTCCAGACGCGCGGCAAGGTCCAGGTCGAACCCGCCCATGGGCACTGGATAGAGGTCGCCTGATTTGGTTTCGGTAAATCCCTGGATCGGCTGCTTCGCAGGACCTGAAGCGATGAGTGCCGCAGTCTTCGCAGCGTGAAGCAGACGGTCGGAATTCAGATTGTCGGTGTAGGCATATCCGGTTCGTTCCCCAGACAGAACGCGGATTCCGCATCCGGCGCTCGTGCCTGTGCTGGCGGACTTGACGATCTGCTCATCCACTCCGAGCGAGGTCGACGTGACGGACTCGAAGTAGAGGTCCGCGTAGTCGCCGCCCGCAGACAGGGCCTCGCCCAGGCAGCGTTCTAGCAGGCGCTCGGTGATTCCGAATTTTTCGAAAAAGTAACGTCTGTGGCTCTGTTGCGGGGAGATCTCGGGTAGGTTCATCGCTGTCTCCAGTTTACGCTTCCCCGTGATCTCGCGCGGGCCGGATGGATGGTTTCCTCACTTGGTTCTCGATGGCGGTGAGCGTGTTTCCACAAATCGCGTCATGCTACATTCAGGCCATGAAAAAAGTACTTGCTGCTGTGCTTCTGGTCTTGGTGTTTGCCGCTCCGGCGTTTGCCGCCACAACTCATCACCGTCATCATCGTCATCACCACCATCGCAAGGCGTAGTTCCGTCCTGATCCGATTGGATTCGGACGCCAACTTGCCCGCTTCTCCTTTACTTGAATGATTGGCCCATCTGCGTATGGGCCAGTCCGCTCAATGTATCCTCGTGGGTGCCCAGGTGACCTCGGATACTATTCGCGGCCCGGTTCTCGTGCTACAGTCCAGCCATGAAGAGAATTGCCGTAGCCGTGTTGATGCTCGTGGCGTGTGCCGCCCCGGCATTCGCCCGGCATAAGAAACCTCATAAAGACCCGCGGGTTGTCGATCATCCCAAGGCCTATCACCCAAAGAACGAGCACCTTAAGCAGGTGCCGAAGAATAAGCTTCCCAAGCACAATACGGGACACTAAATAGCCGACCAGGCAACAAATGCCAGAACAGGACGATCTCCGCTATCCCATCGGCCGCTTCGCGTCCCCCGCGTTGTCAGAGCCTGCGATGCGCGCCGATCAGATTTCCGTGTTGCGGCTACTTCCCGGCAGCATTCAGACGGCTGTGAGCGGGCTCAGCACCAGCCAGCTCGATACCCCCTACCGCGAAGGAGGCTGGACCGTCCGCCAGCTCATCCATCACATCGCGGATAGTCATGCCAATGCCTACGTGCGCACCAAGCTTGCCCTGACAGAGGATTGGCCCACGATCAAGACATACGATGAAGCTGCCTGGGCCCGGCTGGCCGACAGCACTTTGCCGATCGATGGATCGATCGCGATGATCTCAGCCCTGCATGAGCGGTGGGTAGCGCTTCTCGAGTCGCTGCCGGAGGCGGATTTTCACCGCGGCTACAACCACCCCGAGCTTGGGCGGCAGGAACTTGCCAATGTACTGGCGCTCTACTCGTGGCACTCGCGCCATCACACCGCCCACATCACCAATCTGCGAAAAAGGATGTGCTGGTAGCTGAAAGTGTCTCCGGGACCCGATTCACCGTCAGCCGCGAAGCTCGCACAAACCCTCGAAGACTATTTAGCCTCTCATCCGAGCGCCGCCATGCTCGAAGATGGCCGCGTCCTGTTCGACATGCGGATGTCTCGCTACTCGATCACGGAATCGCATGGACGGTGCCTTTTACAACTCTGGAGCGAGGAGCGAAACGTAGTTCGCACTGTTCTGGAGCTTCAACACCGCGCGCAGTCGCTGCGTGTGATGACAAGGCGGATGGGAGCGCCAAAGCCCCAGGCGCTGGAGCTTGTGCCTAGCAGCGACCGCCGGACTCCTACCGCACGCGATTCGGCCAGACGCAACTATCAGCGGCTCCTTGAAAGGGTGCTGACGCGGGTATTCCTTGGGGCCAAGGTCGACGGATTCCGAACGGCGATGGATCTGGAGCATAGTTTTGGACCGGCATATGTAAGAGGCAGGCTCCTTCGCGGTACGGCCTGTGACGCTGTTATCGGGATCAGCCAGGCGGAATCTTCGGCAGCGATCGACGGGATTCTAACGCTTGGCATTTTGTGGCTCGACTTCTGCCGGCAGAAATCCGACGTGAGGCGGCACTTCGGAGGATTGAAGGTGATCGTGCCTGCCGGGGCATATAAGACCACTGCCGAACGGATGGCCTGGCTCAATCATTCTGGGGCTGAATTTGAGCTTTACGCGCTGGACGAGCGCACCGAGGAGCTGGAGGCGGTCGATTTTCGCGACTGCGGCAATCAGACTGCGCGGCTGATTCGCGCGTTTTCACACGACGCGGCGATTGAACGATGCAAAGTGGGCATCCGCAAGGTAGTGGACCTTCTTCCTGAAGGAGCAGAATCGCGGATGCAGATTCGTCCGCACTCGGCAGGCGAGATCGGGCTCCAACTGCATGGCCTTGAGTTCGCACGCGTGCGATATGGAGCTTCTGCGCATTCTTTTGCGCAGCAGGAGGAGATCACGTTTGGCGCGGGAGCGAACGAGACACCGCTGACTGTCGAAACGGAAGAGCTTTGCCGCGAGCTTTGCAGCCGGCTCTTTGCGAGCAGGCATCGGGATGGCACGCACAACGATCCGCTGTTCAGAATGCAGCCGGAGCGATGGCTCGAATCTGAATTCCGGTTGGGCCTCGCTGAACTGCTACCGGTGTTACAGGAAGAGACGATCTATTCGCAGGTGCCGGCGCTCTCCTCAGGGGACAGGGGAATGCTGGATCTGCTCACCGTAGATCGAAACGGACGACTGTGTGTGATTGAGCTTAAAGCCGATGAAGACTTGCAAGTGCCCATGCAGGCACTTGATTACTGGATAAGGGTCCGTGCTCTGAATGCCGACCGGCAGTGCACACCGATAAGCGGACGGCCTCTTTCGGCATTCGAACGAGAGGGATATTTCCCGGAAACAGAGATCTCAGAGCTTCCGCCGCGCCTGATACTGGCAGCGCCCGCGCTCCGGATTCACCCCGCGAACCTGCCGGTGCTGCGTTACCTCTCGCCGGAAGTAGAGTGGGAATTGATCGCGCTCAGCGAGCATTGGCGCAAGGAGCTGAAGATTGTCTTCCGCAAGCGATCGTCCGATTCCAAAACCTAGACCCTGGAACCGAGCGACCCTGTTGACGACGCTCCCGGCACTGCACAGGCGCATTCCTCCAGATCTGCAAGCAGAGCATCGACGCGCTTCAGATCGGAATCCCAGGCGAACATGATGCGGGCAGCGCCGCCGATAAAGGTGTAAAACTTCCACCCGCGAGAACGCAGAGCGGCCAGAATCTCCTCTGGAGCATTGAGGAAGACGGTGTTGGCATCCACCTCTGAAACAACCTGGATGTTGTCGAGCTTCCGTACGCGTTCCGCAAAGTATTGAGCGCAGGCGTTTGCGTGTTCAGCATTCCTGAGCCACGCGCCCGTCTCCAGCATTCCCACCCACGGGGACGCAAGGAAGCGCATCTTCGACGCCAGCTGACCCGCCTGCTTGCAGCGGTAGTCGAAATCGACAGCGAGCTTCCGGTCGAAGAAGATCACGGCCTCGCCGACTGCCATGCCGTTCTTGGTGCCGCCGAAGCAGAGCACGTCGACGCCGCTCTTCCAGGTCAACTCTGCCGGCGAGCGACCGAGGTTCGCGCATGCGTTCGCGAAGCGTGCGCCATCCATGTGCAGTGAGAGCCCGTGCTCCTTGCAGGCCGCCGAAATTGCTCCGAGTTCGTCGATTGAGTACACGCGGCCAGTCTCGGTGGGTTGAGTGATGGTGACCACGCGAGGTTTGGGATAGTGAATGTCCTGCCGCTTCGTGGCTAGCTCCCGGATTGACGCCGGGGTCAGCTTTCCGTCCACCGCGGGAGCCACCAGCAACTTGGAGCCATTCGAGAAGAACTCGGGTGCGCCGCACTCGTCCGTCTCAACGTGGGAGGCATCGCAGCAGATCACCCCGTGGTAGGACTGGCAGAGCGACGCCAGCGCCAATGAATTGGCCGCGGTGCCGTTGAAAACCAGGAAAACTTCGCAGTCGGTTTCGAACAGCTCACGAAAGGCATTGGCGGCCCGAGTGGTCCACTCATCATCGCCGTAGGCGGTTGCGTGCCCGCGGTTGGCGCTCGCCATGGCGGCCCAAGCCTCCGGGCAGATTCCGGCATAGTTGTCGCTGGCAAACTGCTGGGCAAGATCGTTCGCTTCTCGTGTCATCTCTTCTCAATGATAGAAGTGGAGGCATGAGAAGGGTTTCACACTGAGGTCCCGAGTCGGCCTCTTGGCAACCTGCGCTGGTTCATTCGTGGGACTTAGAGGCAGTCCCTTACCTTCGTACCGCGTTTTCCGCAAAAAATTGTCATTCCCACGAACATTATGGAGTGATATAAAACACATAATTTCAGAACAAGTAGTGGCAAAGTTATTTTCGCCACTAGCAAGCAGACAGTATCAAGGTCCTGAAGGGGTCGACGAAGTCAATCCCGCAGGCGGGAGTTGTTGGCAGTGCCCACTCAGCCCGTATTCGAGTTCCGCTCCGCTCCCGTCAGCCCCGCCCGACCCTCTCCCAGACCTGCGCGTTCCATCGGCACCGTGGTTTCCATTTGCGATTCGCCGGCATTCTCCCGTGTTTTGGAGCCGGAAGTGGCGGAGCCGGTTCGGGATGGCCTGGCTTGTGCCCGGGCGATCCGCGCGGCATTTGTGCTGGAGGGTGGAGTGGGCTTAGCAATCTACGCCATCTGGCACTTCCGCCACGTGATCAGCGCGATTCACCTGATCCACACATAAAAGCTTCGCACCCGCAGAGTGCAGCCGAAGGCCGCTGGAGCTACTTCTTCAGCGGCTTTCGTGCGAAGTAGTAAAGCGCGTAGGCGAGCAAGGCGAATGCAATTACCGAAACAGGTGTGTGATCCAGGATCGTCCCTCTGGGGAAGTTCAGGATGTCGCGGTTCTGCATGTAGGTGGCTTCGACGGCCTTGAGAGCCACGCCGATAAGTCCGGCGATCCCGCCCGCGGCGATCAGACCCGAAGCGAACAGGGAGCCTGAGGAGATGTCGCTCTCAGCCTCGGAGTCTCCAGCCCTCGCGGCGGCCCGGTCCACCAGCCAGCGAACCACGCCGCCCGCAAAGATGGGCAGAGTTGTCCCGATTGGAAGGTAGGCCCCTACAGCGAAGGTAAGGGAGCGAATCCCAAGCAGTTCAATAGCGATCACCAACGAGACCCCTACCAGAACAAGCCCCCATGGAAGCTTCCGGCTGAGGATTCCGTTGATCACGGTGGCCATCAGCCGCGCCTGTGGGGCGGGAGCGCTCGCACTGCCGATCCCCTGGATCCAATGCACTTCGATCTTTCCGGTTTGCGGCGAGTAGAGGTATTTGCCGTCCTGAAGCTCGGTGGATCCAATCGCATTCAGAAGCACGTACTCAGAAGCCTGATGAGTTTGGGCCGTCTTGTCGGACTGGACTACACGGATCTCGGCGGGCAGATGCTTTTTGTCCTGCTCGACGGAGACGCCGGGGTGCGTGGAGTTGATATCCCAGGGTTCTGACTGAGCCTGAAACTCCTGCAGGCCGGTGTTCATCAGGTTCAGCGTCGAGCCGATGACGATGGTGGAGACAACGACTCCAATCATCAGTGCGATCTGCTGGAGCCGGGGTGTCGATCCGACGATATAGCCAGTTTTCAAGTCCTGCGACGTATCCCCGGAGTTCGAAGCCGCAATGCAGACTACGCCGCCGATGGTGATCGCCAGTGCGCCAAACGCAGGCGCTGTCCAACCCCGAACCAAAAAGACGGCAGCGGTTGCCATGAGAGTGGCGATCGTCATACCAGAGACTGGGCTCGCCGACGACCCTACCAGACCGACGATTCGCGAACTGACGGTCACGAAAAGAAAGCCGAAGACCACAACCAGCAGGGAAGCCGCAAGGTTTGCTCCCCATCCCACGAAGGCCCCTGGAACGGGTTTGACTTCCAGGAAGATGAACATACAGGCGACGATCAGGAGTGAACCAATGATCACCACTGTCATGGAGAGGTCATTTTCCGTGCGGATGGGCTTTTGCGCCTTTTCAGCTCCCGCACCGCCGCGCATCGATGTAAGTCCGGCGGTGAGCGCGCTCCAGATGGTAGGGAGTGTCTTGAGCAGCGTAATGAGTCCGGCGGCTGCAACGGCCCCGGCCCCCATCGGCTTGATATAGCTGGCCCACAAGTCGCTGGGGCCCATCTGTGCGATGGGAATCTGGCCCGGGTACACGGGCTGAGGCAGAGCCTTGCCGAAGAAGTAGATCAGCGGCATGACGACCAGCCAGGAGAAGACGCCTCCTGCGAAGATGACTCCGGCCACCCGGGTGCCGATGATGTACCCAACGCCCAGGTATTCGGAGGTCGCATCGGCGTTAATGGCTGAGCCCTTAAGAATGTGCTGAGGTCCGTAGTCGGGCTCGTATCCAGGGGAGCCGGGCCACGCGCGGAAGAGATTTCCGTTCTGGAAAAAGGTGTACAGCCCGCCGAGACCAAGTCCCAGGAACACCCGGCTGGCGAGCGATCCGCCTTTCTCACCGGCAATCAGCACGTCGGCGCAGGCCGTACCTTCGGGATAGGGAAGGGTGCCATGCTCTTTCACGATCAGCTGCCGGCGAAGCGGAATCATGAAGAGAACTCCCAGCCAGCCGCCGATCAGGGCGAGCATGAAGATGCGCGAGTATTCGAGGTCAAATCCGAGGAAGACCAGTGCCGGCAGCGTAAAGATGACGCCGGAGGCAATCGACTGCCCGGCGTTGCCCGTGGTCTGGACGATGTTGTTTTCAAGAATTGAGGCGCGGCCAAAGGCGCGGAGGATGCTGATCGAAAGCACCGATATCGGAATGGAGGCGGCAACCGTCAGCCCGGCACGCAATCCCACGTAGACCGTGACCGCGCCGAAGATGATTCCGAAGATCGAGCCAAGAACGATGGCTCGAACCGTGAACTCCGGAGGATGTTGATCGGGCGGGACAAACGATTGGAATTCGGCCACAGAAGCCTCCCTTGGACGGACTGACCAATTACCTGATGAAACCTGAAGGACGAGTTTACGTCATGTCCCCGGAGTTGCGACATCGCTCTCATCACGGCCGAGCCATAGACTTTAGAGCGCACTCCGTGATCTCTTGAGGAGGGTCGGTGCCATTTCGGCGGCGTCACGCGCGAAGACCACTGTCACCCCAGGAGCGGACCTGAATGGGCAGAATCCCAATACGAGCCGTGCTGGTTTCCTGGCTGTTCCTGCTCAGCGCCATCGCATTTCTAGACCGCACCAATCTCACGGTAGCGGGACTCCAGATCAGCCAGGAATACCGCCTGGACAATGTCCGGCTGGGCTGGCTGTTGAGCTCCTTCCTGGTCGGCTATGCCGGCTCGCAGGTACTCGCCGGGTGGATTGCCGTGCGCCTTGGCCCGCGCCGGGCTTTGACTCTGGGAGTCCTGTGGTGGGGCGTGTTCACGCTGGCCACCGCTGCCGTTCCAGCGAACATGCACGGAGCACTCTGGGTTTTGATTGTGATTCGTTTGGCGCTGGGTGTTGGGGAAGCGATCATCTACCCCACATCGAATCAGTTCGTGGCGCGATGGATCCCGGTTGTCGAACGTGGCCGCGTGAACGGAGTGATTTTTGCGGGTGTCGGCGCTGGCTCCATGCTGACTCCGCCTCTTCTGACGGCGATCATCCTGGCATATGGATGGCGCTATGGGTTCTGGTTCAGTGCCGCCATTGGCATCGTAGCCGGTGTCGTCTGGTACTGGATCGCGCGCGACACGCCGGAGCAGCATCCGTGGATTTCCAAGGAAGAATGCGCTGCCATCCGAGCCGGAATCGTCGTCAGCGATTCTCCTAAGCCTCCCATCCCGTGGGCAGCCATCGTGCGCAGCAGGTCGATGATCCTTCTTACGTTTTCCTGCTTCTGCTTTGGATACGTCGCGTGGATCTTCCTGGGTTGGTTTTTCCTCTACATGGCGCAGGCGCGACACATGGACATGAAGGCAAGTGCCCTTTACTCGATGATTCCGTTCGCTGCGATGACGACCTTCTGTCTGATCGGCGGTGTGCTGTGCGACGGCGTGGCGCGGCGTTATGGATTGCGCGCCGGACGGGTCGTTCCGTCTTTCGTGGGACTCATGCTCTGCGGAGCGCTGCTGATCGCGGGATCGCACGCAGAGAGCGCCTCATTGACTGCGGTGACGCTGGCCGCCGGGGTAGGAGCGCTTTACATCTCGCAGAGCTCTTACTGGTCCGTGACCGCGGATATCGGGGGCAGGAATGCAGGAGTTGTCTCGTCCATCATGAACACCGGCGCGCAGGTGGGGGGCGCGGTGACGACCACTCTAACGCCATGGCTGGCTGGGCGCTTTGGATGGTCGGCGGGTTTCTTTGCCGCGGCACTCTTTGCATTTGCAGGCGCATTTGCATGGCTGGGGGTGAACCCGGAGGTCCAGCTTTCCGATCCTCTGCAATCGACAGAGCAGGATCTCTCAGACAGGGTGAACGCCTAGATGTAGCTGAGAAGCTTCGTGCGCTTCGTGGCTTTCAGGTTTGCATACCATCGGCACGGAAAGTACAGAAGCACGAGGCACACCGCATAGACCAGGTAGAGAAGCGGCAAGCTCCACATGTATCCAGGGGGCTGCGGCCCGGGATCGAGAGGATGGTTGGCGAAGAGCCATGCATTGATGTGTCCTTCCCGAAGCAGCGAAACGACACACGCGGCGGCGTGAATCAGCGGAATGTGGAGCAGATAGTAAAGCATCGGAACGCGACCGAAGGTCTCGATGATTCTGGCGACGCGCCCAGACCACCCTTCCACGAGAGCCCACAGCAAAAACATCGGCCCGATGGTCATGCAGAGGAATTCGAGTGACGCAGGATATTTCGCGGTGTTCAGGAAGCTGAAAAGCGAATGACGATCCCACGGACGCGGGTCGCCATAGATCCCAAGGAAACGCAGCGCTACGAACAGGCCTGTCAGTGCCAGTCCGAGTTGGAGATAGATTCGCCGGCGCGACTCTGCTGGTTGCTTGATAACCGGGCCGAAGGCATACCCGGCAAACATCAATCCGACCCATGGAACAAGGACAAAGAGAACCAGGAGCGGCGGCCCTGACTTGCCAATGTCGACAGCGCCGCCGAAATAGAGGATGCGCAGGAACCAGTTCGGACCGTCCGGTCCAAAGGCGTGAGCGAGCTGCGGGCGGAAGAGGTTGGAGAGATTGTGAAGCGCGATAAGACTAATGCCGATAGAGGCGATCGCAGGCCTTGGCAAATAGACAGCCCCGGCGAGCGCAATCATGCACCAGCCGATCATCCAGATGACTCCCGCGAGCAGGTAGTGCTGGAAGTCGAAGTTGAAAGTCCAGGCGACACGCAAAAAAGTCAGTTCGAGAAAGATCAACCATAGTCCGCGCGAGATCAGGAATCTTGAAAGCGACCAGCGATCGGACAGCTTTCGGCCGTAGAGCCATGCAGATGTTCCTGCGAGAAAAACAAAGGCCGGTGCAACGAAGTTCGTGATCCATCGGGTGAAGAAGACGCCGAAGGTCGGGCCGCCGGCGGGCACTCCAGAGTAGACACGGACATGATCGATCGCCATCAGGATCATGGCCACGCCGCGCACGATGTCGAGTGAAGTGACTCTCGCCGACGCGGAAGGCGACTTGATGGCTTCAGCGGAAGTTTCGGAGACTGCGGTAGCCTGCATGTGCCTCCCCCTCGTGGAATGCAAGAGTAAGGAATTGCTCCGAATATTTCAAAACGATTTGTGGTGAACGGAGATTCGCCATTCGCCACCACCCGACACTTGGCATAAGGCGCCTCGAACGCGTAGCTTAGGGTGCAGGCAAGGTCCTCGGGGTACAAATGCAAACAAGTGTTACTGAGAAGCAGGCGACTGCGGTTAATCCCGCTCTCGCCGGCAAGAGTCCCATCAAGCGCCTTTTGGCGCTCGACGTTGTCCGGGGCATCACCATTGCGTTCATGATCATGGTGAACAACAACGGCGGACCTGGTGCATGGCACTTCATGAACCACGCCTACTGGAACGGCCTTACCCCGACCGATCTCGTCTTTCCCACATTTGTCTTTGTTGTTGGCGTCTCGGTTGTTTTTGCCACCGATGCGAGGCTGGCTAAAGGGGCGCTGCGATCGGAACTTGCCAAACATACCGTGATTCGCACGGTTTTGCTTATCCTCCTCGGCATCATTGTGAACAGTTTCCCGTTTTTCCATCTCGCACACATGCGTTTCTATGGCGTGCTGCAGAGGATCGGTGTCTGCTACCTTGTGGTCGGGTTGTTTTACCTCTGGGACCAGCGCGCCTCAACAAAGTGGATGGCCCTGGCCGGATGCCTTATCGGTTATTGGATTCTTGTGCGCTGGGTTCCAATCCCCGGGATCGGCATGCCGGGGCGTGATGTTCCCTTCATGGACGTCGAGAAGAACCTGGTCTCCTGGATTGACCAGCACCTGTTCCCCTACCACCTTTACTTGAACTCGCCGGACCACAACGTCCGCGATCCCGAAGGCCTGCTGAGCGATCTGCCGGCAATCGGAACGGCGCTGATGGGAATGCTTGCCGGGCTCTGGTTACGCTCGAAAAGGTCAGTGGGCACCAAGACCGCAGGCCTTGCGATCGCCTGCCTCTCCAGCCTGATTGTTGGCTATCTGTGGTCGCTCGAGTTCCCGTTGAACAAGAACATGTGGACCAGCTCATTCGTCCTCGTTGCAGGTGGATACTCGCTGGCTTTGCTGACGTTCGCTCATTTCACCGTGGAGCAGATGAACTGGCGGAAGGGCTGGACCTGGCCGTGGCTCGTCTTCGGCTCAAACGCTATCGCAGCCTACATGTTCAGCGAACTGATGCCGGGCATTCTGTCGAGCATTCACCTGACTGGGCCTAACGGCAAGCCAACCGAGCTGATCACCTGGGTCGCGATGCATACCGTTGCCAGGATCCCGGATCCGCACTGGGCAGCGTTCGCGTTCTCGGTTTCGTTTGCAGCGTTCTGCTTCATTCCGGTGTGGATTCTCTACAGGAAGAAGATCTTCCTTAAAATCTGACGCTCGGAACAAATACAGCTCTGCCCTCTCCGGCGGCTCCCGCCGGATAACCCGGCAGCTTTGTTGGTCGTCTATTGCTTTAATCAGGCATTCATGTTCCGCCTGACCGCACTTCCCTGGCCGGTTTCCCGTGAGACTGCGCGTCGCCGGGGCTTCCCCGGCATTCTGGTAAGGAGGGTCATGATTTGAGCGCGTCCGAGGAGCCCGCTGCAGGTTGTGGCTGCGGTGAGCAGTCGCCCAAACCGCGAAATATCACATGGGATGTCACCGAGCTCTTCATCGGATATGTGCTCATACTCGCCGCCATCTGGACGCCCCGTCCACTGCAGTACTGGCTCTGCTTCGTCGCGCTGAGCTGGTTTATCACTTCGATTTCGATATCGTTCGAAAGCTGGAAAGCCCTGGGCTGTTGCGTTGCCGGGTTCTGGCGTTCCTCATGGATCATTGGTCTAGCCTTGCTCCTTGCAGGAGCAGCCACGTGGGTTGCCGCAGCGATCCACACTCTGCATCATCCCGGCGCACCTTTCCGGTGGGTGATCACCTTCGGTGGATACGCGATCTGGGCGCTGTTTCAGCAGCTTCTTCTTCAGGGCTATTTTTTTGCACGCGCGTTACGTCTGATACCCAACCCGAATGTAGCCGCGTTGCTGGCCGCGTCAGTCTTTGCTCTCGCGCACCTGCCCAACCCTGTTCTCACGCCGCTTACGCTTGTGTGGGGACTCACGGCCTGTCTGGTGTTCATTCGATCGCGCAACGTCTACCCCCTGGCGATGGCGCATGCGATCTTCGGAATTTGCGTTGCGATCACGGTGCCATCGTCGATCCTGCACAACATGCGCGTCGGCCTTGGATACCTTGAGTACGAACCCGACTCGATTCGCCTAAGCCAGAGCCACCAGCTTTTCGTTAAGTGAGGGTCTGTCGGCAAAACCTGGCCGTCTAGATCTGCGCTGCCGGGGCAGTCCTTACCGGCCGGAAGAGCCAGGTCAACAGCAGTGCGAAGAGCAGTCCGCCCACCGTGAACTTAAGCCACACTGGAGCGTGCGAGGGAGAGAAAAACCCTTCCAGACATCCGGCAACGACAAGCATCGGGATTACGCCAGAAACCAGTCGCGACGCTTCGATGCCTCCGCGTGCCACCGAGTCCTTCCAGCGATATCCCCCGGGGAAGAGCATGGCGCGTCCGATGCGGAATCCGGCGCCTCCGGCAATGATGATCGCCGGCAACTCCAGGGAGCCGTGCGGCACCACAAAACTCCACAACGCCAACGACATCCCATACTGATGGCACGCCGCCGCAATCACGCCCAGCATCATGCCGTTGTTCAGCAGCAGAAAGAACGTTCCGACCCCGAAGATAATCCCGCCTGCGAAGGTGAGAAAGCTGACGGATAGATTGTTCGTCATGATGTGGCTGGTTTCCTGCGGCGCCACACTCACGATCGACTCCGTCCACATCTTGTGCTGTTCCATCGTTGCGATCATGGCCGGGCCAACATAGTGGCGCATGAACTGCGGCCTGGCGCTGGTTAAGGCGGCACCGAGTATCCCCCACGCGACGGACACCAGCAGCGACGCCAGGACATACGACTTCTGCTTCTGAAAAATAGCGGGGTACTCGTCCTTGAGGAACCGGAAGAGTGCGGCCCACCCGGTCTTCTTGCGCGAGTAGATGATGTGGTGTGCTCGTGCCAGCAGCATGTTTACGTGGTCGGTGTAGGTGCGTGCCGTCTCGTCCCGGCGAAGAACCGAGAGATCCCCCGCGACCTGCCGGTAAAGCAGGGCCATCTCCTGCAATTCAGAACGGGAAAGGGACGCCACGCCGTGCTGGTCGGAGCGGGTCAGCAGAAATGCGAGCCGGTCCCAGTGAGGCCGACGCTTTGCGATCCACTGATTCGATAGAATGGGCGCCATGATCCCGACTGATCCGGATGCTCCGAGTGTGCTGAGTTCAGATCAGCTTAGCATTGAAACGCCTGAACTCGTCGCCATACAGATGCCCATTGCCGGTATCGGCAGCCGCTTCATCGCCCTGCTGGTTGACTACCTGATCTGGATACCGGGAATCCTCATTGTTGGCCGTATATTCGCATACTTCCTCCCGAGCCTGAGCGCTTTCAACAAGCTTTCCGAACAGTGGGCCTTTGCGATTTACCTCTTCCTGATCTTCCTCTTCAACTGGGGATACTTCACGATCTTCGAGGCCTTCTGGAACGGCCGCACACCCGGAAAGCGAGTCGCGCGAATCCGAGTAATCGAACGATCGGGAAGGCCCATCGGACTCTTCGAGTCGATGGCGCGCAACTTCATCCGCTACGTGGACCAGATTCCCTTCTTTTACGCAGTCGGGGCGATCGCGATCTTTGTCACTAAGGACCATCAGCGGCTTGGCGATCTGGCCGCCGGAACCCTGGTCGTTCGAGATCGCATCGAGGAGGCGCCCACCAGCAGCGAGAACACACGAACCTTCACGGCCAACATCTTTACGCCAACGAATTCGGCCCCTGAGCCACACGCCGCATTCACGCTGCCGGATCACGGCGTGGCCCGACTGTCGAGCGCTGATCTGCAGGTGCTGGAAGGTTTCTTTGCGCGGCGTCTGGACATGCCCCTGGAGACGCGAGAGGCCCTGGCGCAGCGCATCGCGCTGGCAATTCAAGCCAAGTCGGGTCTGGAGCCACCGCCCGGAGCCAGCATCGAAACGTTTCTGGAGGTAACGGCGCGCCAACTTCGCGATGTGGCTCGCATGCAGCGGTAAGAGGATTCCGGAAGGATCGCTAGCGGAGTTGGCTGAAAACAAAGCCATGCGCGCCGGCCTTGGAATGACAGGCGAAACAGGAGTTGCCGGAATCGTGAATCGCATCTTCTGCGTGCTGGTCGCCTAAGAAGCGCTCGAACCGCCAGCCGCCGGTGCTCTTATACAGGTTCGAATCCTTGATCATCACATCGACTCTTCGGCGCTCGCCCTCGGATATGAGACCGTTCTTTTGCGGGGCATCACGCACCTCGTAGACCAGGACCGAGCCATCGGGGAAGTCGCCTGTCGCATAAGCATCGGCTGCTTTGGGATTGGCAAAGACATGGTGCATACCCTCTTCGCTTTTCAGCTGAGGGTTTGTGCCGGGTAGGATAATCCCGGTATCGACGTGAACCCAACGACGGAAGCCGTCGGGATACTGCACGCCTTGATCGCTGTGCAGGACGGTAACAGCCAGAGCCGCGGCAGTCACAAACAGCAAGGCAGAGCGGAAGAAGCCGATTGCGCGAGAGGTAAGGTCCTGGGTTTTCATAAGGCCGGTGTGATACAGAGCCATGGTTGCTTACGGATTCGATTTCAGCCATGTGCTTTGTGCCGATCCGGTCCGTTTACAGAACAAGACGGCTGGAAAATGGCTCAGAGGATCAGCTCAGGATAAGGAAAGCCTATGTGAGCCGGCTTTCGCTGAGATCGAGTTCACGTTCAAGACTGCGATGGACCGCGTCCCCGACCCTGCCGTTCTCTCGGAGGGAATTCAACTCGTCGCGCTGTCGGCGGACTGTATCGAGCAGCAGCCCTTCCATCGAGAGGCTTTCCTCTGAGGGAGGCGGAACACTTCCGCCGGGGCCGCAGAGATCGATGGCCGCGATCTTATGTTCATACTGATGAAGCAGGTCATCGTAGAGGTGGATTTCGTCGTGACCCTTCGCTGAGTTTCGGCGCTCGCTGAGGAAGTCGATTGCGGCCTGAAGGATCAGGTGCCGTGCCTGGCCTTCTTCGCAATAGCCGTTGTCCTGCGTCTGGAGTCGAAGCAGGCGGATGACCACCGGGAGCGAAAGCCCCTGCAGCACGACCGTGACCAGGATCAGGGAAAATGTGAGGAAGAGAATCATGCTGCGTTGGGGGAAGGGGCTTCCATCGCTCAGGGTCAGTGGCAAGGAGCCGGCAGCCGCAAGCGCGACGACGCCACGCATGCCCGTCCATCCGATAACGAATACCTGGTTGCTGTGTGGCCGCTCGTAGTTCTGGTGGCCGATTCGTGTGCGAACCCACCATGCTGCCCGTGCTGCCGGGAACATCCACGCCAATCGCAGCAATACCAGCACGGCGGAAAATGCGAAGCCGTACCCGAGCAGCCCGACGCGGCTCATCCCCCTGATCCCGGCGAGTATGTAGGGCAGCTGCAGGCCGATCAGGACGAAGACGAACCCATTCAGCAAGAACTCGAGCGCGTCCCACACCGCGTTTGCTTGGAGCCGCACCCTGGGGGAAAAGAAGTTTGAGCTGCGCCGGCTCATCAGCAGGCCGCACGAGACAACCGCGATCACTCCTGAGGCCTTCGCTGAGTCCGCCGCCAGGTAGGTCGCGTACGGTACGACCAGCGAGAGGGCGATCTCGACGGGCCCGTCGTCGACCCAGCGCTCAAGCGATGAGACCACGAAACCGATGATGATGCCGATAAGGATCCCACCAACGGTCAACCAGCCGAATTCAAGGAGTCCCTGACTCAGCGTAGGAGTCCTGCCGTCGACGACCATCTGCACGCCGAATTGAAGCGCGAGGAGGCCAGTTGCGTCGTTCAGCAGGCTTTCGCCTTCAAGAATATCGACGATTCTCTGCGGCATTCCCACACGCCGCGCAATGGACGTAGCTGCGACAGCATCGGTCGGCGATACCACGGCGCCGAGCAGGAAGCCGAGTCTCCAGTCGAAACCAGGGAGCCACCACTTCGCTGCAAATGCGACACCAATCGCCGTGAAGAAGACCAGCAGGATGGCGAGGCTGGAGATTGAGACGAGGTTATATCTGAATTCCCGCCACGATGTCTGCCATGCCGCAACGTACAGAAGGGGCGGCAGAAAGACGAGGAACACCATGGAGGGGGGCAGCGGTATCCGGGGGACATGCGGAATCAAAGAGCAGAGAAGCCCGAAGATGACCAGCACAATCGGATACGAGAGCGCAAAGCGCCGCGCCAGGCCGGCGACGGCGGCTACTGCAAACAGCAGCCCGATCAGCAAGACAAGGATGTAATTCACATTCTCCAACAGCCTGACCCCTGAAGCACAACGTCACGTCCTGTTACTGTAATCGCAGACTCTGCGGGGTTCAAATCGCGCCGGCTGCCGCGGTTCCGCAGAGAGTCCGGCGGCAGCCGCGAGTTCAAGTGAGGATGGCGGGTATGCGAGGCGCAAGTACGAAGCAGAACAGGCGGGATTTTCTTATTAGCGCAGCAGCTTCCGGCGCGGCCCTCGCGATCTCGAATCCGGCGAGAGCGTTGGAAGGAGCTTCGCAACTCTCACCCCTGCACGGACGATACCTTACCCATGTTTCCGTGGTGCGGGTCAATCAGATCGAGGTCACTCCTACCCGGAATAAAGGCGAAGACGAGGCCGCTGACAACCGGCCCGAGCGTATCAAATCCCGCCGCGACGCCTTCGCGCGGGGATGCCCGGAAGGCAAAATGACCTGGGCCATCAGCTGGCTGGCTCTGCATGACACGCGGAAGGAATACCAGGAAGCGCGGCGGATGCTTGCCGGGTATCACGACCGGTACGGCGACGAAGTGACTTTTATTCCCGGTGGATATTTTGCGCCGATGTACGACACGCGCGAGCACAACCGGGTGACGATCCACGAAGCGCTCAAACTGGTCTCCAATATGGTGGGCGGCGGATATCGGCCTCAGTCTCTTGTAGCGGGTTTCATGGATGCCGAAAATCAACGCCACCTCGCCGAGGATGAGGGCATACATGTCTGCCAGGGACAGATCTGGAGTCAGCACGCCATCGACAATGGCGACGGCGATGGAGGCATCTGCTATCCCTACTACCCAAGCCGGGAGCATTATCTGAAACCCGCGCAGGGTAAGGCCGACTTCGTCGATTGTGTATGTCTCGATGGCTGGACCTGCGATTTCCTTACGGCAAGGCGGGAAGGATTTACCGGTGGCTTTAACAGCCGTCTGGGCGTGGGACCCATCGAGTCAGTCGGCAATCTCGGTGCGGTCGCTGGCCGCAAAGAGATGATGGACACTACTGCAATGCACTTCGATACGGGACATACCTTGAATGGTTTCGGGTTCGTCACTTCGATATGGGAGACGTCGATCGGTCATGATGAGGACCTTGCGTGGTGGCTGCAGGCGGTGCGCGAACGCTGGCCGGATACGAAGGTCATTACAGAGGGCGAGTTCGGTCTTGAGTGGAGAAAGCACAATCCCGATAACGCGAAGTTGAATTACCGCTTCGATGAAAAAGGAACCGGAGCTCCAGGGTCGGAAAAGGAACTGGAGATCGAGTGGTTCATGAACAAAGACTTTCGTCTCGCACTCCTGCGCAATTGGGAGAAGAACGATCCACCGATGGTGATCGACTTCACGCGATACGACCTTAAGGCTGAGGAGCCGCGCGATCCGCAGCGGGAGTGGAGCCTGATGAACGTGATCAATCAAAAGGGCACGCGCCCGCAGGACAAGCCGGTCAGGATTTCACAACTGAAGGCGGATGATCAGCGGCGCATTTTCGCGAAATATCCCGAGCTGAAAAAGCGCGCCTGAGTTAATACGGATGTCGTCTAAATGCTCTCTGGATAGAGAGTGGGAGCTTTGGAAAAGGCTCAGAGGCAGGGTCTCAGCGGTTCCTGGCTGGCTTGTCCGCTGCGATTCTTCCTGCTACCAACTGGGCAAGAGCCTTCTCAGGGCACACGTGACGGATCTCGAGCATTTCGAGTTCCGTATTGTCTTCAACCGATGTCGCGATGGTTCGAAGGCAGTCGAGACACATCGTGTTGAAAGTGCCGTTATCGTTTTGGGTCCGGCTGTACATGAGCGGCTGCACCTGCCCTTTGGGGCTGGAGTTTCTCGATCGTATGCGGGAGATGTGTCGAAAGCTCGTGACAGGGATCACGTTCCAACGTGAGACGCAGCTGGATGTGTGTGTTTTTCCAGCCTACTTACATCCGGGTGGCTTTGTTCTGGTTGCGTCGCAACACCCAGCAGGCATCTTCGCGGTTCTGCGAAAAAATTGAGACAGAGCAGGGAACATCGCTCGCACCGATGTAGTCGTACTCCTGCTTATTACCTTTCAGGGGAACGATGAGGGTCTGGTTCACGTGGACTTGGCTCTGTGGAGAACCTCGCATCTTGTAGACCGCCAGGTCGCCGAAGTAGAGAGCTATAAACACCGCAAGCAGTGTTACGGCGCTCCGTCGTGCCCATTTCCAGATAAGCTGCTTCATCTTGCGCCGCGGATCGGTCCTGATTCACTCATCGACGTTGTCGAGTCTCTCTGCATTTTTACTGGCTTGCGTGCCCGACGGAAGCTGCCCGTGGAGAAACGCCGCTGACTTCTGCAGCACGCGCTTCTGCGTAGGCCGCCGCTCCCATCAACGCAGCACGGCTCTCGAGAATCACGCGAACCGGCGTGTTGATAAGCAGCTGGCTCAAGCGCCCCTTATCCTGGAATGCCTTGAGGAACGTTCCGTCCTTCAGCTTTTCGAGAATCTTGGGAGCGATACCGCCGCCGACGTAAAGTCCACCCACGGAAAGCACCTTGAGAGCGAGATTCCCGGCTTCGGCGCCGTAGATCGATACCATCATGTCCAGGGCCTTGGTGCAGATCTCGCTCTTCACCGACAAAGCCATTTCGGTAATCACGCTGTTTGGGTCGTGCGCTTCGGCGATCTTGTCGGCAAGCCACCTGGGTTCTTCCATGCCCTGGCCGTCGCGAAGGAACTCATAGATGTTAGTCAGTCCCATGCCGCTCACGACACGCTCATAGCTGATGCGCCCGTTGTACTTCTGCTGAAGGAATCTCAGGAGCTCGATCTGCGTTTCATTGCGCGGCCCGAAGTCCGTATGTCCGCCCTCGGATGGGTACGGTACGTGAACCCGTCCGTTCCAGGCCAGGATGCCCTCGCCAAGTCCCGTGCCGGCCGCGATCAGCGCCCGGTTGCCTATCTGGCTGGCATCCCCCTCGCTCAGCGTGTAGATCTGATCTGACGAGAGTTCCGCAATGCCGTAACCATTGGCTTCGAGGTCATTGATGAGGAAGACGTGGTCGATCTGGAGATTCAGTGAAATCTCGCGGCTGTCCAGCGTCCAAGGCAGGTTTGTTAGGCGAAGCCTGCCATCGCGAACAGGTCCCGGGACACCAAAGCATGCGGCGCTGACCTTATCGGTACCCAGAAACTCGCGGACGATTTCAACGAGCCCGGAATACTCCTTGGCTGGGAACTGCTTGTCGCGCGTATGTTTTAGCTTTCCTGCTGTAAAGTCATACAGCGCCAGGTGGACCTTGGTGCCACCTACATCCCCGGCCAAAATCATCTTTCCCTCTCAAGAACCCCACGGCCATTCCCGTCGGTTGCGGGCAAGAGCGCTGCGGCATCCCTATCCAGGACGAGAGTGAGTATACCGCCTGAGGGCCAGATCAGCTGGCTGGGCAGGCGCTCCGGATCGCGTTGTCCTGTAAACACTTCTTTAACGAGCTCGGCCTTGTTTGCTCCACCGATAAGGAAGAAAACGGAGCTGGCCTGGTTGATTACCGGCCAGGTCAGCGTGATCCGCCAGGTGTCCTTTTGGGGTACCTGGTTGGCGGTGACGAGGCGGCCCAATTCGTGAATTGCCGCGGTGTGCGGAAACAGCGACGCCGTGTGACCGTCATCGCCCATGCCGAGCTGAACCAGGTCGAAGCGGGGTGTCTCAGCTCCCTCCAGCCTGAACGTATTGCGCAACAGCGATTCGTATCGTGAAGCGGCAACCTCTGGCTCCAGCTCGCCTTCCATGCGATGGATCTGTTCCGGTTTCAGCGGGACGCGATCGAGCATCGTTTCTCGTGTCATCCGGTAGTTGCTCTCGGAGTTATCGGGCGGAACTGTCCGCTCGTCGACCCAGTAGAGCTCGAGCTTGTCCCATGGCATTCGTTTAAGAAAGGGCTGGCCTGGATCGGCGAGCAATTGAAACGCAGCTTTGGGCGTCGAGCCGCCACTGATCGCAATGCGCGCGCGACCTCGCTTGGCCGCGGCCTGCTCGGTTATCTCTACAAACTGTTCTGCGGCGCGCCGGGCAAGCGCCGCGGCATCCGGCTCTACAAGGTATTCAATGCGCAGTTTCGAAGGCATGCGGGGACCTCTGCTTCTAATACATTAGCCCGTGGGCTGCGGGCAGAAACCAACAGGCCATGCTTTTGATAGGAGTTGGGAAATTACTTGCCGAGATAGGCTCTGTACTGGAGTTCGATGACACCCGCCGCGCGCGCCAGCGCCAGCTTCGCGAGGTTATAGCGATACAGGCTCTGGACATAGCTGCTTTGCGCGGAGGCAAGCGATGCCTGTGCGGTGACCAGCGGGAGAGTGTCGTCAACACCGGCGTTAACGCGATCGGTTTCGTCGTTCAGTGCCTGTGTTGCCAAATCGACATTCGACCTGGATACGTCTACAAGCTTCTTCCCTGCGTCCACGTCAAGAAGGGCGGAACGCACCTGCTGATCGATCTTCGCGCGAAGGTCGTCAAATTGCGCGTTGGCGGCAGCTAGTTGCGCGGCTGCCGCGTGGGATTCTCCGCGGATACTTGCCTCACGGAAGATGGGAATACTCAGCGTTCCCACAGCCGAAAAAACGTCGTGACTTGGGCTGCCATTAACTTTGTCGATTCCGTAATTCCCACTGAAGCTGAGGCTGGGGAGCCGCTGAGCGCGATAAGCAGCGTGGGCTGCACGAAGCTCGATGATCTGATTCCGCAGATTCTGGTAGTCCTGGCGATTCTTGTAGGCGAGGGTTGTAACCTCGGCCGGTGTCTGGTCCGCAAGGTCGGCGTAGGGCGCAGGGTCGGTGAGGATGATCTTCTGGCCGGGATCGATGCCGATCTCGCGCTTGAGCAGAATGAGATCTTTCTCCAGATTGTTTTGCACGGCGATAAGAGACTGCTGTTGCGACTGCAATTGAACCTTGGGACGCAGTTCGTCGAGGTTGGCAGCGGTACCGGCTTCATGTGCCGCTCGCGCGTTGTCATATTGAAGCTGGTCAGCCTTGACCAGGGCCGTAGCGTTGTCGATCTCGCTCGAATCGGCGATGCAGCGCAGATAGGCAGTAGCCACCTGCTGCACCACTTCGCCTCGCGCAGACATCTTGGCGAAATAAGCGGAACGAGCCGCTGCGCCCGCTGCCTTCCATCCGGCGATTACAACGCTGGAGAACAACGTCTGCCTGAGCGAAAGCTGCCCCTGCGTCAAATCGTCTTTTGTGATGAGCGAAAGACCCGCGGGAGGCCCACCTGGGAAAAGCGACCCGAACTGTGCAAGGGTGCTTGGGCCAAACCCCTGGGCAGCAAGATTGTGCTGGAAGACGCCAGTGCCGCCGCTGAGGTTGATCGTGGGCAGAAACTGCTGCAGCGCGATGTTCTTCTCGCCCTGAAAGAGCCTCTCGCCGCTCTCGGCTTCCTTGAGACCAAGATTGGTTTCGAAACCACGGCGAATCGCATCATCAAGCGAGAGCTTCAGCGGCTCATCGCTGATCGTGTGAGCGGTGACGCTCCCGTAAAACGGGTTGGTCGTCGAACTTGGGTTCTGAGTCGAACCGGAATTCTGCGCATAGACACTCGCCACCGGCGCAAGCAACATGGATGCCAGCGCCAGCCAGCGGGCAAATTGTGCAGTTTCTTTCACATCCACATTTTCTCAGATGTTCGAGGGCGGGGAAGGATTCCAAAATGCACCCGAAAAATACCGGAATCCGGCGCTGCAATCGACTCCCCTGCACCGAATTCCGGTCAGTTTTGCTCAAGCTGAAAGCATTGAATTGCCTCCGGCCTCAGATTTTCTGTCGAGCCCACCTTCCGCGGCGGAAGAGCACGATCCCCGCGGCGGCCACGCTGCATTGCGCGATCACGATCGACAGGAACACTCCCTCGCTCTGAAGATGCCCTGTGACCGCGAGCAGCCATGCCAAGGGTAATTCCAGCACCCAGAAGCCGAAGAAGTTCACGATCGTCGGTGTCAATGTGTCACCGGCACCGTTGAATGCCTGCAGCATCACCATGCCGTAGGCGTATCCGACGTTTCCGCAGCTGAAGATGCGCAGTGCTGTTGCCGCGAGCGGCACCACTGCAGGATCGTTCACAAACAGCCTCACCGTTGGCGTGGCGAACACGATGAAGAAGATGCCGATCACGCCGAGGAAGACCATGTTGTAGAACCCGGTCTGCCAAACCGCCTTCGCTGCACGGTCTGGCTTTTTCGCGCCAAGATTCTGGCCGACAAGTGTAGCGGCGGCGTTGCTCAAGCCCCACGCTGGCAGGATGAAAAAGATCACGATCCGTATGGCCACCGTGTATCCGGCCACAGCGGCAGCTCCGAAAAGGGAGATGATCCGTACGAGCGCAATCCAGCTCGCGTTGGCGATCGCGAACTGCAGCATGCCTGTAAGGGACACGCGCAGCAGCCGCATCATCACGTCAAGATGTACGCGAACATGGCGCCCCAAAACATGAATCCTCTCCGACCCCTTGAGCAAGCGATAGAACTGGTACAGGACCCCAATGGATCGCCCCGTAAGCGTTGCAACCGCAGCGCCAGTTACGCCCATCCGTGGAAACGGTCCTATGCCGAAGATGAGGCATGGATCGAGCACCAGGTTGATGATGTTCGAAACCCACAGCAGGCGCATCGCAATCGCCGCATCCCCTGCGCCGCGAAAGATTGCGTTGTTGAGAAAGAGCATGATGATTGCGCCGCACCCACCCAGCGCAATCCGCGCATAGCCTGACCCCGTTGCAACGATCTCTGGCGACGCGCCCATTGCTCTCAGCAATTCCGGCGCGAAGATTCCCGCGGGAATGCCGATTCCCAGGGAGATCACAAGCCCCAGAATGATGGCTTGAACACCCGCGATGGCCGCGTCTTCGGGGTCCTTCTCACCTATGCGGCGAGCGACCATGGCTGTGGTGGACATCGCTACGCCGAGGCCGATGGCAAACACCAGTGCCAGCATTGATTCAGTGATTCCGACTGTTGCTACTGCATTTGCGCCGAGCCGCCCGACCCAGAAGACATCGGTCACGGCAAACAGCGATTCAAGCACCATTTCGAGCACCATGGGAATGGCCAGCAATAAAATGGCGCGATTCAGATTTCCAGATGTGAAGTCCTGGTGCGAGCCTTTCAAGGCCTCGCGCACCGAAGACCAGAAGCCCCGCTCGCCCTCCGTCGGCGGCGGCGGTACCAACCATTCAAGGACAGACATACAAAGCTCCACGTCGGCGCGGACATAAAGAAACGCGCGCGCCAATAGCTATGGGTCAAGCTGCGATCAAGACTTGTTTTGCAGAATCACCCTGGTCTGAAATGACCTCGGGGTCGTGAAGTAGGGAAAACCCGAGGCAATGTTCAGCGAATAGGTCGAAGTCGGACAATGACGGTGACGGGCTGAAACACTGTTTCCTCCATGGACCGGCGGGACCGGTGGGTCTTCAGACTATAACCCGAAACTGAAATGGATTTCTAGTGAAATCGCCTGTGCCTGCGATCACTGACTGACTTGTCCAATTTAGTTCTTTCTCTTGAATGAGGCTTCTCATTCAAGCCCTCCAGCCGAATTTCCGATCTTCGCTCCGACTTGTCCTGTTGTGTTCGGCCGACCTCTTCCGATGGTGGTAGAGTCGTGCGACAAATCATTATTTTCTTTCTGTTGGGCCTTCAGTTGTTTCTTTCTGCGTGCGGTGGAGGCGGAAGCAACGCGCCCGTAAATCCTCCAAATCCGCCTCCGGCACAGACGGGTTCTTATGTCGTGACAGCCTGGAGCGAGTTGGGAATGCACTGCATCGATGGAAAGGACTACTCTGTCTTTGCAGTTCTTCCTCCCTACAACACCCTTCATGCCCAAATCCTGAAGCGCGGTGATCCTCCCACCCTGATTACTGCTGGAGTGACGGTTACGTACGAAGCCGTAGCTGATCCCGCAGGGTCGATGAACACCTCAAGCTCTGGAAAGACCAATTTCTGGAGCCATGTTCAGGCGCTGTTCGGTATCAAGATCTCGCCGGACCTTGGGTTAACCGGAACACCGGTTCAGAGCACCACGCCTCATCCGTTGACCTACAACAACTCCCTTGGCTACTGGGAGGCAGTCGGAATTCCGACCATTCCGACCGATGATGCCGGCAAATGGAACCCGTATCCGATGGTCAAGGTTGTCGCCAAAGATGGCAATGGGACCGTGCTTGCCACGAGTACCGCGGTACTGGCTGTGAGCGACGAAATGAGTTGTTCTACGTGTCACGCTTCCGGCAGTAATGTGGCTGCTCAACCATCGGCGGGCTGGGAGAATGATCCGGATCCCGCCAGAGACGTCAAACTGAACACGCTTAAGAAACACGATGATCGCTGGAATATTTCCGGTTATTTAGCAGAACTGAAAACCAAGGGGTACATCTACCAGGCGAGCCTTTACCAGACCGCCAAATCTGGTACGCCGATTCTGTGCGCCGCATGCCATGCAAGCAATGCCTTGGGCGCGAATGGACTATCAGGTATCAATCCGATTACTGCGGACATGCACGCCCTTCATAGTACTGTGGTGAATCCTTCATCGGGAGTGGTTCTCGACAACGCAACAACACCAGCCGCTTCCTGCTATTTATGTCACCCCGGCCCGCAAACACTGTGTCAACGCGGAGCCATGAACAAGACTGCTTGTTTCGATTGTCACGGGAATCTTTCGAAAGTAGGTGCGTCGACCCGTCAGGGTTGGCTCGATCTGCCGTCCTGCCAGATGTGTCATAACAGCGGATCGCGTTTCGCGTCGACTTTTGACTCAAGCAATGCCTGGCGCACCACAACCGATTCGACTTTTGCCACAGATCTCAACAAGCCCACAGCCGGCAAAAGCCTGTTCCGATACAGTTCGGGACACGGAAACCTGTACTGCTCCGCCTGCCATGGATCACAGCACGCGGAGTACCCAAGTCTGAAAGCAAACGACAATCAGTACAGCGTGTCGTTGCAGGGCTACAAAGGCAAGCTGGTTGAATGCTCTGTTTGCCACGTCTCTGCGCCATCAGCGACGAGTGGCGGCCCTCATGGATTGCACAACGTCGGTCAGGGGTGGATCAGTGCGCACCGCCAGGCTGCAGGCAACGGAGGGAAGAGCGCTTGCGCGTATTGTCACGGTGCTGACTTCCGCGGCTCTCCACTGTCGGCTGTGGCAACGAATCGCGCTTTAAGTATTGAGGGCGGGACGAAATCATTTGCGGCAGGCCATCCGATCAGCTGCTATGACTGTCACAATGGGCCTAGCGGAGACTAAAACAAGTAAGGCACCGAAAAAGAACCCGGCGCGTCTGCACGCTCCGGGTTCTTTTTTCTTCACTAGATCCTGAAGCGAGTTGCTAGTCTTCTTCTTCCTCCAGCGGCTTCTTGGCGTTGGCGAGGATTTTTTCGGCTACCAGTTGCGGAACAACATCGTAGTGATCCATCTCCATCCGGTAGCTGCCTTTGCCTTGCGTCATCGAGGTGAGTTGAGAGCCATATGTGAGCATCTCGGCCATCGGCACCTCGGCGTTGATCACAGTCGTTCGCCCTTTCGACTCCATGCCCTGCACGCGTCCGCGCCGCCCATTCAGATCGCCCATCAACGTGCCCGCGAACTCATCGGGCGCTTCGACAGCGATCTTCATAATCGGTTCAAGCAGGCAGGGCTTGGCTTGCTCCATCGCTTTGCGGAAAGCCAGGCGTCCGGCCTTCTTGAAGGAGAGCTCATTGGAGTCCACGTCGTGATAGCTGCCGTCGTAGACGATGACCTTGAAGTCAACTACTGGATAGCCGGCAAGATATCCGCGAGCGGCAGTCTCTACGATGCCTTTTTCGATGGCAGGAATGAAATTGCGCGGGATCGCTCCGCCGAAGACTTCGCTGGCGAACTCGAAGCCGCCGCCGCGAGGCAAAGGCTCCATCCGCACTTTGCAATCGCCAAACTGCCCGTGACCGCCTGACTGCTTCTTGTGGCGTCCCTGCGCATCCGCCTTGCCGCGAATGGTTTCGCGGTACGGCACTTTGGGCGCCTTCAGCGTGACCTCCGCATGATAGCGCTTCTTCAGCCTCGAAACGATGGTTTCAATGTGCGGCTGGCCTGCCCCGGCGATGAGGAACTCGTTCGTCTGCGGATCTCTATAAAAACGAATTAGAAGATCCTCTTCCATCAGCTTGTGGATCGCCGGGGCGAGTTTGTCTTCGTCGCCGCGCGTCTTCGGCTCAATGGCGTAAGTCATCGCGGGCTCCGGCATCGCCGCAAGCTCAACCTGGATATCAGCGCCTTTAACGCCCAGCGTGTCGCCGGTCAGAGTGTCTTTCAACTTGGCAACTGCACCGAGATCGCCCGCATGAAGCTCGGCTACTTCCACCGCTTTGCGTCCTTGCATCACGCTGAGGTGAGAAAGGCGCTCCTGGCTGCGGCGCGTGTAATTCTCAAGCGTTGCATCGTTTTTTACGCAGCCGCTGACGACTTTGAAGAAGGTGATGCGGCCGGCGAAGGGGTCGCTCATTGTCTTGTAGACAACAACAGCAACAGGTTCTGAGTCCTCGACCTTGCGGAATGAGGTTCCACCCGAAGATGCGTCAGCGTTGGCTCCGCTTGCCGCGACAGCCTGCATTGCAGCCGTCTTTACGGGCAACGGCGGCCTCTCGGTTGGCGAAGGGGCGTAGACCTTGATGAAGTCGAGCAGATGATCAGTTGCGACGTTGGTGCCGCCGCTGGCGAATAGAACTGGGAAGATGCGATCCTCGCGGATCGCTTCATGCAGGGCGGTGATCAGATGCTGCTCGGGGATCGTGCCCTCGGCGAAGAACTCTTCCATCAACTCGTCTTTGCCTTCAGCGACGAGCTCAACGAGCGCCTCGTGCGCCTCTTTGGCCTGTTGCGCGATGCTGGCAGGAATTTCGCCGGTAATTTTACCGTGCCCGTCTCCGTTAGGCGTGTAGTGGAAGGCTTCCATCGTGACCAGGTCGACTACGCCGTGAAATCCACCTGCGTCGGAGATGGGCAGCTGCACCGGAACGCATTGGCGTCCCCAACGCTCGTGCAGATCTTCAATGAGTGCGCTCAAGCCATTTCCGCCGCCTGCTTTTGGGTGGTCCATCTGGTTGACGACCACAAACCGCGGGATATTCGCTTCTTCTGCGCATTTCCACACGCGCTCTGTTACGGGCTCCACGCCATGCTGGGCATTCACCACAACGCAGGCGGCCTCGACGGGCAGCAGAGCTGCTTTCGCCTCGTGGGTGAACATGTGGAATCCAGGCGTGTCGACGAAGTTGATCTTCACGCCCTGCCACTCGGCAAATGCCGCTGCATTCGACATGGTTGTGCCGCGGGCAATTTCTTCTTCGTCATACGCGGTGACAGCCGAGCCGTCACTCACGCGTCCTTGTGTCGGTGTCATCTTCGCGGCATGCAGCAGCCCGGCAATTAGAGACGTCTTGCCGCTCTGAGCATGCCCCACTACAGCTACGTTGCGGATCTCACTTCCCTGGTACGTTTTCATGGAATCACCTCATTTGGAATTAGGTCTTTGAAGGCGCGAAGAACCGGCCCGAATCGCAAGGTCGATTCCGGGAGTGCCCATTGGAAGTTGTCAGTTGAGAAGCACAGGGACGTCGCGGAGGCGTCCGTGAGGACGTCAAAGCGTCCGAATTTCTGGGCTCTGGGGCCCAGTCTGCCGTCTTCCTCGTCCATGCGGAGAGTCCCCGGCAGGCGCAGGGCAGATTCTCAGATATCGGGAAGCCGCCGAGCGTCTAGCTTTGAGAAGCGGATGCTATCACAGCGGGAGTAGGAACGTCCTGTGACTCCAAATACAGCCTGCAGCTTCTAGCTTTTAGCTCCCAGTCTCTGCCAGCGAACGCCAGAGTCTTCAGGCAGGTATCCCTACCAGTGCAGAACCGGCAGAAGGCTCGAAAAGTCATCGGTCCACGGACGCAGGCCCGGCATTGTCTCGGGGTCGAAAGCGTGGGATACAAGTTCCGGCTGTTGAAAAAAAGCGGCATTATCCGTCACCAGCATCCAGGTTGAGGTGTACTCACCACGCGCCTCGTTTGCGAGGCTGTAGACATGTCGAGCCTGCATGCCGGCTGACGCAGCGAGCAAAGCGATCGGTGGTTCAAGGTCCACATGCCGGTTCGAGATGTGAAATGCGATGATTCCGCCCGGCGTGAGATGCCGCCGGTAGAGAGCTAGCGCCTGGGTCGTGAGCAGGTGCAGCGGAATGGCATCGCCCGAGAAAGCGTCGACGACTAGAACGTCGAAACCCTGCGGCGGCTCGGTCGCAAGCGATGTTCGTGCATCACCGGTGATGATCGAGACTTCGGCTCCGGAATCGCGAATATAGGTGAAGACGTTGCGAGCGATTGGCTCGACAGCTGGATTGATCTCGTAGAACAGAATGCGGTCCCCGGCCTTTCCGTATGCTGCGACTGTTCCGGCGCCCAGGCCGATAACGCCGATCTTCCGGGGACGTCCATTGCAGCAGTTTCGAATCGCCAAGCCAACACCGGAGTTCTCGGCATAGTAGGTTGTGGGCGTACGGCGCTGTATATCCGTCCCGAATATCTGTGTTCCATGTTCGACGTTGCCATTAGTCAGAGTGCGCAGCGTGGCTCCGGGAAATCCGAAGTTCTGCTTTACGCGCAGAGCGCCATAGAAGTTGCGGACGGCAACCTGCGTGTTGCGCCAGCTCACGGTGTGAATCCAGAAGAGCTGCACCGTCATGATGATTGTGCCCACACCCCAGAGGACTCGCGGACTCCATCCGTCCTGCCACGTCACAAGAAATGCGAGAAGGGCGGTGAAACAGCAGGTGATGACCAGATCCATATTGAAGCGGAAGAGCAGCGGGAACACGATGCCAATCAGGAATGATCCCAACGCTCCGCCTGCCGCGAACAGCAGATAAAACATGGTCGATTCCGATGCGCGGCGCGGACGAAGCCTGTATGCCTCGCTATGGCAGAAGAGACACGACGCGAAAGCCTCAACAAGGAAGAAGCCGATGCTGATACGTAGAGGCCACTCCACATCCTGTTTGGAAAATGCATAGCCAAGGCTGGCAAGCATGATGATAAGAAAGCGTGTGACGATGCTGCGAGGGAAGATCCGCGGGTACTCGAACGCGAGGATGATTGTCAGTAGATATACGCCCAGCGGCAGAATCCAGAGCATGGGAATCGCCGCAACGTTCGCCGTCAAATAGCTGGTCACCGCGCTCAGCTGCAGGGCTGCGCCCATCGGCAGCAAGACCCAGAGCAGTTTTTGCGCGAAGGGAGCTGGAGCGCTGTCACGCTCGCCCACAATCTCCGGATCTGAAATCTTGGACTCCTCGGAGCGAGCGCGCCATGCCAGCGTGCCACTCACCACTGCAAATACGGCAAAGCCGCAGCACCACGCCACTCTCTGTGCCCGCAACGTGAGGTGGGGCTCGACGAGTGTTGGATAGGAGGCGAGTGCTAGCAACGACGCGAGGTTGGAAAGCGCAAACAACCGATAAGGAATCGCCGAACTGTGCAGCCGCGCCCACCATACCTGCATCAGCGGGCTGGTTGTTCCGAGTGCCAGAAATGGGAGACCAATGGTGCCGGTGAGGACCGCGAAGACTGCAAATACCGGGTGATCCGATTTACCCCTGAAGGCAATCGTTCTGAGGCACCAGACGATTGCCGTTGCAAATCCACCCGCCAGCAGTAAAAAGTAGATCAGCCAGCGCGGACGGCGGGCCATCCAGTGCGCATACAGATAGGCGCAGAGCAGTGCTGTCTGAAAGAAAACGAGGCAAGTCACCCAGACGGCTGCCGAGCCGCCCAACACCGGAACGAGCTGTTTTGCGGCCATCGGCTCGACAAGGAAGAGCAGGAATGCGCCGAGAAACACTGCGGTCGCAAACAGCCAGCGAGACCCGGTCATGTGGACCTCTGAGGTATCTTCTGCATCGACATTCATTTTCGATCACGCGGATGCTATCACAATCACAATGCGGGGCGGATTGCGCCTCTTCACCCGGGCTATGTTAGAGTCGCGATACCACTTCGGCCACCACCCGGCTTTCGGATCGCCCAGTTTGTCAAAGGAAGTATTCGATGTCCACTTCGGAAACGAGGCTCGACAAGACCGAATCCGAAAGTGCCGATGCTGCCATTGGCGCGAGTGCCCAGCGCAAGGCCGCCATTCGTCTCCTGCCGCTTATCGCCATCGGATACGGGATGGCCTACATGGATCGCATCAACATCAGCTTCGCTTCGCTGCGGATGAATAGCGACCTGCACTTCAGCGCGACGGTGTATGGCACCGGCGCAGGGCTTTTCTTCATTGGCTATGCACTGTGCGAAGTTCCATCGAACCTGCTGCTTCTTCACTTTGGTCCGCGGCGGTGGCTGGCGCGCATCATGCTCACCTGGGGTCTGCTTGCGGCAGCGATGATGTTTGTGCGAACGCCGTTCGAATTCTATGGGCTGCGGCTGCTACTTGGCATCGCAGAGGCAGGATTCTTCCCCGGCGTGATCTATTACCTTACGCTCTGGTTCCCGGCGAAGATGAGGGCACGCGCCGTGAGCCGTTTCTATGTCGCTCTGCCGCTCAGCAACGTGGTCATGGGGTCGGTCGCCGGGTGGTTGATGGGACTGCAAGGGACGTTTGGCCTGGCTGGTTGGCAGTGGCTCTTTCTCATCGAGGGACTGCCCGCAGCGCTTTTCAGCTTTGTAATCTTGTCGATGCTGCCGGATGGTCCGGAGAAGGCGCCGTGGCTGACCGAGACCGAAAAGTCCTGGCTGAAACACCAGCTTGAGACCGATGCTTCTGCTGCTCATCTTGGCAATGAAGCTGGGGTATTGCGCACGCTACTGTCGCCCAAAGTCTGGATGATCGGACTGTTCTTCTTTTCGGCTCTCACCTGTATCTATGCGTATGGGTTTTCAGCGCCGGCTATCTTGCAGGGGGCAACCGGTTGGAGCGTAGGCCAGGTCGGAATGCTGATTGCGGCGATTGGATTGCTTGGTGCGGCAGCCATGTTGTTCGGTGGGGCGAACTCAGATCGCACAGGCGATCGCGCCATGCACTGCATCGTGCCATGCTGCGTGATGGCGGTCGGTTATTTCGTTGCCAGCTACGGCAATCCGGGATGGCTTGTTGTAGTTGCGCTCGGAACAAGTTTTGTTGCATTCATGGCAATGCAGGCGCCGGCCCTGGCTGTGCCGACTCAGTTTCTCGCCGGCCGCGCGGCAGCGGCGGGAATCGCCGCGATGAACACGATCACCATGTTCAGCGGCTTCATCGGGCCCTACTGGATGGGGCGCATGAAGGATGCAACCGGCAGTTATAACCTTGGGCTGCGCGGACTGATTGTTCCAAGCCTGACAGCTGCGCTGGTGATGTTCCTGCTTACCCGCAGCCTGACGCGCAGCCGCGTGCCCGCTGCGAAAGCAGACCTCGCAAATGAGCCCGCGTAGCTTGATCTTCTTAAAGTGATGCTTTGAATGGTGGGGCGACAGTCCTCAAACGTTTGCAGCCGCCGGCAGAATCTCGTCTACATCGACCCATGCAGTTGGATAATTGCCCGTGTAGCAGGCGACGCAGAACGCGTTAGCCTGACCACCCTCACAGCTATTCAGCAATCCCTCGAGCGAGAGATAGGCTAGCGTATCTGCTTCGATGAAGCGGCGAATCTCTTCGATGGTCTGGTTGGCCGCAATCAACTCCTGCTTCCGCGGCGTGTCCACACCGTAGAAGCAAGGTGAAATTGTAGGCGGACAGCTGATACGCAAGTGAACTTCTTTTGCGCCTGCGCCGCGAACCATGCGAACGATCTTGCGGCTCGTAGTTCCGCGGATGATGGAATCGTCGATCAGAATGACACGCTTGCCTTCGAGCAGGTTGCGAACGGGATTGAGCTTGAGGCGCACTCCGAAGTCGCGTACACGCTGCTCTGGTTCGATGAAGGTGCGGCCAACATAGTGATTTCGAATGAGGCCGAAGCGGAACGGGATACCGCTCTCCTCTGCGTAGCCGAGAGCGGCTGTCACGCCAGAGTCAGGCACGGGGACAATGATGTCGGCCGGTACACCAGATTCGCGAGCAAGCCGGCGGCCCATCTGGTCGCGACTCTCTTGCACCCAGCGGCCATAGATCTTGCTGTCGGGGCGCGCGAAATAGACATGTTCGAAGACGCAGCTCGATTGCGGAACACCGCTCGCATACTGGCGGCTGGTGAGGCCATCTTCGGTGATCATCACGAGTTCGCCGGGCAGCACATCGCGCTCGTACTCGGCGCGCAGGAGGTCGAATGCGCAGCTCTCCGAGGCAATGATGATGGTGTCGGGTCCGTCCTGATTTCGAATTCGCCCAATGGAGAGTGGGCGGAAACCGCGGGGATCGCGTGCGGCGAAGATCCGGTCGCGGGTCATCATCACGATGGAGAAGGCACCTTCAACCTGCCGCAGCGAATCAGCAATCGCGTCTACCAGCGTTCCCGCTTTCGAATGCGCTATGAGTTGAACGATGATCTCGGAGTCAGAGGTGGTTTGGAAGTAGGCACCGTCACGCTCGAGTTTTGAGCGGACTGTACCGAGATTCACAAGGTTGCCGTTGTGCGCGATCGCAATCAGCCCCTTGGTCGACTCCACGCGAATGGGCTGCGCGTTCAGCAGCGCTGAGTCGCCCGTCGTGGAGTAGCGCGTGTGCCCGATCGCCATCTGGCCCGGGAGCTTGTTCAGAACATCGTCTGTAAAGATCTCGGAGACAAGTCCCATCCCCTTGATGTTTGCAAGATGCTGCCCGTCAGCCGTCGCGATACCCGCTGACTCCTGCCCGCGGTGTTGAAGTGCATAGAGGCCAAGGTACGCCATCCTGGCCGCGTCCGGATGTCCATGTATCGCGACGACTCCGCACTCTTCGCGCAGCTTGGGATCTGGGTCAGGAGCGCTTGAAGACTGGACAGCGATCAGCTGATCATCCGCACCGATCGCGGTATCGGCTACACCGGGAACCCCCTGGTACACCAACCGGCTCATCATTATGCAGTGACCTCGTTGTGGAGAGCAGCTTCCAGAGACTTCGCCCAAGGACTGCGCAATTCGGAAATGGATGCCGAGATAAGGACGTCACCGTAGACCGAGATTTCGAGGCGATCGCCGCCTGTCGTGCCAAGTCGCGAGCAGAAATAGCTGAACTTGTTGGCCAGTTCCTCGATGTCTGAGATGTTCTCATGCACTGTGCTGACAAGCACTGTAGACGCCGGTTCGGCAAACAAGCCGAAGAGAGGGTGCGTCATCAGGGCTGGCTCCTGGTCGACCTTCGCACCGATGCCCTTGTCGAAAATAGCCTGGGCGAGTGCTGTAGTGATGCCGCCATCGGAGATGTCGCGAGCAGATCGAATCAACTTGCGCGTTGCTAGCGCAACCAGAAGTTTCTGGAGATCGGATTCCGCCTCGAGATCGAGAGCCGGAGGTGTGCCCCACAATTCTCCGAGCACGGCCTTTGCATATTCGGAGCTTCCGAAAGCGGACAGGTTCTGCGCCGCAGTTGCTTCCGGCGTCTCCGGATCAGCATCGGAAACAGGTTTCGTTTGCGATTCGACGGGGTAATAGCGCATCGGCTCCGGCTCAAACGGAACCTTTAAATCTGGTTTGGGTTCTTCGCCGCGAGGTACGGGCCAAAGCAGCAGAACCGCGTCTCCGGCTTGCTGGAAGGATGCCGGCACTGCTTTGGTGACATCGTCGAGGATACCGACGATCCCGAGAACTGGAGTGGGATAGATTCCCTCTCCCTTGGTCTCGTTGTAAAGCGAAACGTTGCCGCCTGTGATCGGCGTGCCTAGCGCGGTACATGCCTCCGAAATGCCGTCGATTGCCGCAGACAGCTGGGCCATGATCTCCGGCTTCTCCGGATTGCCGAAGTTAAGGCAATTTGTTGCCGCGACTGGCGTCGCTCCCGAGCAGGCTACTTTGCGGGCAGCTTCGGCTACTGCGTGCATGGCTCCAAGCTTGGGATCGAGGTAGCACCAGCGGCCGTTGCCGTCGAGCGCCATGCCCAGACCGTGCTCATGTTCCGATTCACCTGTTCCCTTGATTCGCATGACTCCGGCTTCACCGCCGGGCCCGAGCACGGTGTTGGTCTGGACCATTGAGTCGTATTGCTCATGCACCCAGCGCTTCGACGACACGTTCGCCGCCGCAAGCAGGGTTTTTAGATCTGCTGTCAGGTCGCGATCCTTCGAGAGTTCCGCAGCAGCCTGCTCGGAAGGGTCCAGTGACACCGGCGCTTTCCATGTTCCTACGGGACGGTGATAGAGCGGGGCATCATCGGTTAGGGATTGATTTGGAATATCCGCGACCAGTTCTCCGTGGTGGCGGATTTTGAGTCGCGGCTCCGGCTGAACTGTGCCCACGATGACCGCATCCAGCCCCCACTTCGCAAAGACCTTCAGAACCTCGCTCTCGCGGCCCTTTTCGGCCACCAGGAGCATGCGCTCCTGGCTTTCAGAGAGCATGATTTCGTAGGCGCTCATCCCTGTTTCGCGCTGAGGAACCAGATCGAGTTCCACATCCAGGCCAACTCCGCCACGCGCGCCCATCTCGCACGTTGAACAGGTAAGCCCGGCCGCACCCATGTCCTGAATACCGACGATCGCACCGGTCTTCATGGCTTCGATGCACGCCTCCAGCAAGAGCTTCTCCATGAATGGGTCGCCGACCTGAACGTTTGGCCGCTTCTGCTCCGAGCCTTCTTTGAACTCCTCACTGGCCATCGTGGCGCCGTGAATACCGTCCCGCCCTGTCTTTGCACCTACATATATGACAGGATTGCCGGTGCCTGTCGCCTTGGCGTAGAAGATCTCGTCTTTCCGAACCAGACCTAGAGCGAAGGCATTCACGAGGGGATTGCCGCTGTAACACGGCTCGAACTTGGTCTCGCCACCGAGGTTGGGCACGCCAAAGCAGTTGCCGTAGCTCGCGATGCCGTCAACGACGCCTTCGACGATGGAGTGGTTCTTCCGGACAAGTTCCGGCTCTGTACCCGCTTCGGGCTGGATCGGCCCGAACCGTAATGAATCCATTACCGCCAGCGGACGCGCGCCCATCGTGAAGATGTCCCGCAGGATACCGCCGACGCCTGTCGCCGCACCCTGATGCGGCTCGATATAGCTCGGATGATTATGGCTTTCGATCTTGAAGGCGCACGCCCAGCCATCGCCAACATCAATGATGCCTGCATTCTCGCCGGGTCCCTGAACGACGCGATCGCTCTTGGTGGGAAGACGCTTCAAGTGTACACGGCTCGACTTATACGAACAGTGCTCGCTCCACATCACGCTGTAAATGCCAAGTTCGGTGAGGGAAGGGACGCGTCCCAATGCCGCCAGAATCCGCTCGTACTCGTCCGGGGTGATGCTGTGCTGAGCCAGCAACTCCGGAGTGACTACGATTGGATCGGGAACGACTGCAGAAGAGGCAGTAGTCATCACGATTGACTTCATTGTCGCATGGGAAGGATGTATTCCCCGAACCTGTGTACCGAGGAAAAGACTTACATTTACCGAGCCCTCGACTTCACCACCTTGCTGAATAATCAAAGCCAGAATGTCGATTGCACCGTGATTAGGCCTGAACTTCCACAGGGGTCAGGCATAAGCCTCATCGGTGGTCTCATAACCTGTGCCTGTGCGATACTTTCCATGCACGTCACCCCCGGCCGGGATGGCGGAACTGGCAGACGCAGCGGACTCAAAATCCGCCGACCCTTGCGGTCATGGGGGTTCGACCCCCCCTCCCGGCACCAAGCTAATCTGTTGAATCCATGGACAGCCGAAGCATCAGGTGATTCCCGCCGTTCGTGCGGCTTTTTCCGTCCTGTCGGTACCTACAAACCTTCTACACACCAATTAGGTCTCGTCGAGTGTCTCGTCGTCGCTTGCATCCTCTCCTAAGTGTCTGACGATCTGGGGCCAGGGAACCAAACCGTTTCGTCATGGCGGACGCGAATAGGAGCGACGAGCGGCTGGGCTTTCCATATTTCCAATTGAGGCCGACTCTTGCTCTTTGCGAAGAGCGCAATCCGATGTCCAGCCAGGTCCATGAGGCTGAATCGCCAGTTCGATGCATCATCGTTCAACGATGGATGAATGTTCATCCGGATTTCATCTTGTGCCTCGAAGGCGAAGGAGATCCCCTGCAAAGATAGCGACAGGCCGAGACCTCGCGCCTTTATATAAGCCTCCTTCAATGTCCAAAGCGATAACGTTCTGGACTGCCGTTCCTCATCAGACAACGCTTCCAACTGCGCCGCTTCCAGGGCTGAAAGGAATTCACCGCTTACGGAAGCGGTTTGCGACGCACGAGTGAGAGGCTCCGCATCCACGCCAAGCTCGACCCCTCTTCCAATAAGGCAGACCACAAGTTCAGGCGAATTGGACAGATTGAATCGAAGACCGCAATCGGGATCAAGGGCGGGCTTGCCGTAGCTGTTTGTCTGAAAACGCCAGGCATGCGGAGGATTCGGATGATAGTGCGAGAGTGCGTTTCGAACCAGGAGGCGGGTGGTCAGATATTGCCGACGATCCCGTTCAAATCTGAATGCCCGAAGTCGTGCATTTTCTTCGTTGCTCAAGACGTGACCGTCATCCAGATCGTCTGCCGTCTTGAGCTCATTCGGGCGGGCAAGCCAAAGATATAAAGGCATATAAGCGCCAGACGAACCACCGTTATCTTCGGGTTGTGTCGGCATACAAAAGCATCCCTGTAACACTGAGTATTAACCTAGAATGGATAAGTTTTCGCAACAGCTTGAGCGATTTACTCCAGCACAGATCCGAGCAGCATTCGAACAGTGGGTCTATCGCTTCAGGACCAACGGACACCCTTCTTTTTGCAAGGTAACCACGGTAATCAAACGACAGATTTACGGTCCGCGGTGATCCCATTACCAAGTGGTCATTGAGGATGCCTCTGGAGTGCAAGTGGCAGCCGGGAAAACCTTTGTTAGCATGATCGTTGCTTGTTCGGTCATTTGTACGCGTTGTTCGCGCAGCACCGGCTCACCCCGGTACCCAAGAGCGAAAAGCCTATGCAAATGAATAACTTCGACCTCAACTGACCTCCAGCGAACGAGCTGCTGGGTGGGAAAAATCCGTTCCCGCTGGAAGCACCGCCTGCCTTAACCTTCCCGTTGGGAACCGAGAAACCGTCCAGGGAGCGAATAAAAAGCCTGTGAGCACCGAACGGTTACTTTCGGAGCTACGCCTGCTCGACATCCACGTCTCTGTCGAAGGAGACCGCCTGCGTTGCAGCGCGCCTCCCGGGCGTCTCACGAAGGAGCTAGAGAAGAGTCTTTACGAACACAAATCAGAGCTTATCGAGGCCCTACGTTCATCCTGGAAGTCTCCGGCAATATCTAGTCGAACAATTCCCGGTACGCCCCAGCCCTTGTCTTTTGCTCAGGAGCGGTTCTGGTTCGCGCAAAATCTGGATCCTGAGACGAGAGCCTACAACATAACTGCCACGTGTCATGTTGAAGTGCCGGTAGACGCCGGGGCGCTCGAGCATGCATTGCATACCCTGGTCGGCAGGCACGAGATCCTACGGACAAGGCTGGTTGAGGTCGATGGTGTTCCCGCTCAAGAGGTTCTTGAGAATCCGTTCAGCCGCATTGAATCTTACGATTTCGCCGGCCTTGCGGGAGAAGAACACGCAAACGCGGTGCGGTCGTCCATCAAGGAGTTTGGAGCACGTCCCTTCGACTTTGCCAGCGGAAAGCTCTTTCGCGTCGCACTACTCTTACACCCCCTCCATCGCTCTACGATTGTCGTTTCGGCACACCACATTATCTGCGATGGTTGGTCGCTCGGTGTTTTCTTTCGAGAGCTTCGCGCTCTGTATGAATCATCGCTGTTTGATCATCCAGAAGAGCTGCCTGCGCTTCCCATTCAATATTCCGATTACGCCGTATGGGAAAGAGCGCGGCTAAGCCCGGCAGTTCTAGCGCCCCAGATCGAGTTTTGGAAGAGCAAGCTGGAGGGGGCGCCCCCTTCGAGTACTTTTCCTCTCGATCATCCGCGACGTGCGGCAGGGGATTACCAAGCGAACCATTGTGCCTTCCAATTCGATGTCGCAACGACCGAATCATTGAAGCGGCTGGCACGGGACAATGCCGCAACACCCTTCATGGTGTTGCTGTCGGTCTACAAGGCATTGCTCTCCCGTTACGCCAGCCAGGACACGGTTGTGGTGGGCACTCCTGTATCGACGCGGACGATGTCGATGCTGGAAGGGCTGATTGGATGCTTCATCAACACGCACCTCCTTCGGACTGATCTATCTCAGGAGATGACAGCGCGAGAGTTGGTGAACCGCGTGCGGATCGCGACTATCGAGTCTCTTACGCATGCCGACGTTCCCTTTGAGGTGCTCGTTCGAGAGCTTTTGCCGAAACGCGATCGATCTTTCCCGCGGTCCTTCGAGCATGCATTCATTCTCTTGAACACGCCGATGGCGCAGGACTACGAGGTGGTGAGTGGCGGTACCGCCCTCGACATGACCCTGTACATGTGGGAAGCCGATGGCAAGTTCCACGGCTCGCTCGAGTACGATGGCGCGCTCTTTGATCGAGCCACAATCACGTGCTTTGCTGCCTGCCTTGAAAATCTGGCGTTGGCAATGGCATCACAGCCCGATACGCCACTCGGCCAACTTGCCCTGGTCACCCCTGAGCAATCAGACCAGTGGTTCTCGCCCTGCGATGGTTTGTCCGTGGATCTCCCGGCACAATGCGTACATGAGTGGATCGAGAAACAGGCGAATTCCTCTCCGGACAAGCTCGCCATCATCACAGAGAAGGAGCGTCTCAGTTTTCGAGAGCTGTTGAACCGCTCGAGCCGGCTGGCTCGACGCCTCCAAACTCTGGGCATGAAGCCTGGTGACCTTGTCGCCCTTTGCGTAAATCGGACGGCGGAAATGGTTGTTGCTCCCCTTGCCATCTGGCAGGCGGGCGGAGCATACGTTCCTCTCGATCCGGATTTTCCCCCAGCCCGGCTTGGTGCAATGCTCGAAAATGCAGACACGCGGCTCTTGATCACGGAGAGCGGTCTGCTCAAGCGCTTGCCTGCCAAACTCCCTCGAGTGATCTGCCTCGATAAGGAATCACTCACCGGGACCCACGAAGGCAGCGCTCTCGCCGCGCATGTGAACGCGGATGATCTTGCCTATGTCATGTATACGTCGGGATCGGGAGGGACACCGAAAGGTGTCGAGATTCGCCACAGATCCTTGGTCAACCTGTTAGCGTCCGTCCAGCGCGAACCAGGTATCCGCCCCCAGGACCGTCTGCTTGCCGTAACAACCTTGTCCTTTGACATATCGGCTCTTGAATTATTTCTTCCCATGGTGAGTGGCGCTCAGGTGATTATCGCGCCGAGTACGACAGTGACCGATGGGATGGCACTGGCCCAGATGCTGCATGAATTTGATATCACGATCATGCAGGCCACACCCATAACATGGCGACTGCTGCTTGAATCCGGCTGGAAAGGAAAGCCCGGTCTGAAGATTCTGTGCGGCGGAGAAGCGCTCCCCCGCGATCTCGCGGAACAACTGATCGCGACTGGCGCGGAATTGTGGAATCTTTACGGGCCGACGGAGACTACCGTCTGGTCTACGGTCGAGCGCGTAACGTCGCCGGTCGAGCGCATCTCCATCGGACGCCCTGTTGCCAATACGCAGATTTGCGTTCTCGATGAGAGGGGTGAGCCCATTCCTCCTGGAGTGGCAGGCGAGCTCTTCATCGGCGGTGTGGGAGTGGCGCGAGGCTACAGGGGGCGCGACACCCTGACAGCGGAACGTTTTGTTGCCCGGCCCAACGTGCATTCGGGACGGCGCATGTACCAGACCGGCGACCTGGTGCGGAGATTGTCGGACGGAAGGCTTGAATACCTTGCCCGCCTTGACCAGCAGGTCAAGATCCGTGGCATGCGCATGGAGCTTGGCGAGATCGAAGCGGCATTGGAGCGTCATCCCGCTGTTGCGCAGGCTATCGTCACGGTGCGCGAGAACGAGCGTGGCGAGAAGCGGTTGGTTGCACATTGCAAGCCCCGGAACGGAGCTTCCCTGGATCCGGCTGACTTGCGCAAGAGTCTACGAGCTCAGTTGCCTGACGCGATGATTCCTCGAGAGTTTGTGAAGATGGCAAGCCTTCCTCAAACACTCAATCGCAAGGTCGACCGCAAAGCGCTCTCAGGGGATAAGCTCCCACAGAGCCTGGCTTTGATCGCCGATGATGCGCCAGAGGACAACAGACAGTCGACTGATGAGAGTGGAAACGCCTACTGCGCTCCTGGAGATCATGTCGAGGCCAAGCTTGAAGAGATCTGGTGCGAGGTGCTCGAAATGGAGCGCATCGGAGTGCATGACAACTTCTTCGAGCTGGGAGGACATTCGCTCCTCGCTACGCGCGTAGTCTCCCGTATACGAACAGCATTGGAGATGGACCTGCCACTCAAGTCCATATTCGCCGACCCCACAATTTCTGGATTGGCAAGCCACATTTCGTTTGAGCCTTCCACGCGACAGTATCGCTATGCGAGTGACGTGCCAACATGGAAGCGACTTGTGCCTGTCCAGCCAAGAGGCAGTGCTACGCCGTTGTTCTTCCTGGCTGGCTATCACCAGCCTGACGGACCGCTGATTTTCTTGTCTCACCTGATTCCCCACCTTGCCAAGGGTCAGCCGGTCTTCGGCTTCCGACCTCGCTGGATGGACGAGCATGGAGCTGATTACGTCAGCGTAGAAGAAATCGCGCGAGACTATCTGTCGGAACTGCGCCAGGTTCAGCCCAAGGGACCTTATCTGCTGGGCGGCAATTGTGTAGAGGGAATGGCCGTTCTCGAAATTGCCAGGCTTCTTGCGAAAGAAGGCGAAGAAGTCAAGCTGATCGTACTGCTCGATACCGAGCTGCCTTCGCGGCGCAGGATACGCGAGAAAGACATCGCATACTATCGCAGTCGGCTTGGCCATATAGGAGAGGTCCTAGCCGGGCTGGTTCACTTGCCGCATGGCCCGCGTGTACAGGTCATAAAGGAGCTGGCCGCTCGCAAACTGGGAATCGCAGATTCCGCAGAGGTCCGTGCGAATGACCGTTTTCATCAACGAAGATCTCGTTACTGGCGACTACTGCACAGGCACATTCCGAAGGCATGGAATGGACGCATTACGGTGATCGGAAATAAGACAGATCTCGATCGGGATCACGACCTCGGCTGGACTGGCTTTTCAAAACCGGGAGTCGAGATTCATGCGGTTCCTGGCACTCATGAAACCATGATGACGGAGCATGGAAGAGAAGTCTCCCAAGTCATCCGCCGAGCGATCGATGAGGTATTCGACGATCAAGCGTCAAGCGAGGTGAAGGTCCAGTGATCACGGTTGACACAACTAGTTCCGTGGCCGCGATGGACCGTCCTCCTGCTGAGCCGCCATTGATTGCGGTCGAGAATGTGACGATGCGCTTTCCGATTCCGAAGCGATATCGGGAATGGGTTCTGTCTCCGTTGCAGCCGCGGCGTGTCAGTACCGCGCTTTCTCATGTGAGCGTTGAAGTTCAGGCGGGTGACCGCATAGCGGTCATGGGGCCAAATGGGGCGGGCAAGACGACGCTGCTCAAACTGATCGGCGGCCTCCTGCTTCCCTCCGAGGGGCGAGTGCTCGTGAAGGGGTGCAGCACGCTCGATGAAGGTACGGCAGCCCGCAAGTCGGTCGGATTCGTTTTCAATGAAGAGCGTAGTTTCTTCTGGCGCCTGACGGGCGCGCAGAACCTGGAATTCTTTGGAGCGCTTGATAATCTCCATGGGCACGAATTACGAGAGCGCGTCCAAAACTTGCTTGAGCTCGTCGGCCTGAAGAACGACGGAAACAAGCTGGTTTCTGCTTACAGTGCGGGGATGAAGCAGCGCCTTGCCATCGCCCGGGTCCTGATTGCCGATCCGGATGTGCTGATTCTTGACGAACCTACTCGCGCACTCGATCCTGTGGCTTGCGACGAGTTTGTGGAGCTGATCCTAGCAAATATCCATCACAATTTTCGAAAGACTCTGCTGATCGCCACGCATCGCTCCGAGGATGCCAGTCTTCTATGCAACAAGGTCATGATCGTGGAAGGCGGCGGGATCCGCAGCATGAAATCGATCGACGAACTCCGCTCGGACGGAGTCACCGTCCTTGAGCACTACCGGAAGCTCATCGTGAACGGGAGAGCGTCATGATCGAGCTGCTGCGAAAAGCCATTGCATTCGTCAAACGCGACTTCGCGATTGAGGCCGGTTATCAGGCTGCTTTCATAATGGGACTGATCGAGTCGCTGATGCTGCTGGTGATTCTGCACTTTGTCGGACGCCTGGTGATACCGAACGCCTCGACGAGCCTCAGCCGCTCCGGTCTGCACTACTTCCCGTTTGCCCTTGTTGGCGTAGCCTTCGCCCGCTACTTCGACCTAATGCTGCGCACATTCTCTGAATCAATTCGCAATGCCCAAGTGACAGGATGCCTGGAAGCGATGCTGTGCAGCCGCACGGGCGGCATCACGATCGTCATGCTCTCTTCGCTGTATAGCCTGATTTCCGGAGCGCTGCAACTGCTGCTTATCCTGCTGGGCGGGGTATTCCTCTTCGGAGTCGACTTGCGCCACATCGATGTGCCCGCAACGCTGCTTGTGCTGCTGATCTCGATTTCCATCTTTGTAGCGTTCGGCGTCTTGTCGGCATCTGCCATTGTCTGGCTGAAGAAGGGAGATCCGATCACCTGGATTCTCGGCGGCCTGGGCAGCATTATGGGAGGCGCCTATTTTCCAATCGACGTCATGCCGATCTGGATGCAGAAGATTTCGCTTCTGGTTCCAGTCACATATTCTCTGGCTGCCTTGCGCGAGACCATGCTCAAGGGCGCATCGATTGCCGATGTAGCAAGGCCTGTTGGTGTGCTGGCGATTGTTGCCATTGTCCTGCTGCCGGCAAGCGCCTTGATTTTCGCCGCGACTGTTCGAAAAGGGAGAAAAGAAGGCACTTTGGCGCAGTATTGACCAAAACTCGATCCGATGCTCAGGCGTATTCCAACTCGTGTCAGGCCCGCTGTTCAGCTCTTCTGCATACCGCATGCGGGAAATGGGCCCTCTGCATTTCGCGGCTGGGGGCAGGCGCTCCTTCCTGAGATCGAAACGATCATTGTTGAACTTCCCGGGCGTGAGTCTCGATTTCATGAGCCCCCATATCGTCACTTCGAGCCGCTGATTGCCGACCTCTCCCGGGCAGTGATTGATGCCATGGATCACGACTTGCTTTTCGCCTTCTTCGGGAACAGCATGGGAGGCATTGTGGCTTTCGAGACGATTCATCAGATACGTCGGCAAACAGGCCGCGATGCGATGCACCTCTTCGTTTCTGCAGTATCGGCGCCACAGTGCCAGCGAGAAATCCCGGACATTGGCCTCCTGGATGACGAAGCGCTGGTATGTGCCATAGGGCAGAGATATGGCGCGATTCCTGCAGCCGTGCTTGCTGACAAGGAATTCCTCGCGAGCGTCCTGCCTACGCTGCGCGCCGATATTCAGCTTCTCGAAGCCTATCGATACAAGGCAGGGAATTGTGAATCTCTCGCATGCCCCATTACTGCATTCGGCGGCAAGTTCGACCGGACCGTGCCCAGCGAAAAGTTGGAGGCATGGAAGGCTCACACCTCTGAAGCATTCCGCTGCTACTCACTAGAGGAAGGGCACCTGTTCCTGGATAGCGCGCGCAAGTTTTTGATTGAGCATCTGCGAACTGCTCTATCGACTACCGCGAGTGCAGTAGGAGAACGCCAGTGACCAACGGCAATCCAACGCGGGAACCCATCGCCGTGCTCGGCATGGCTCTGCGGCTGCCCGGCGGAATCTCAACACCCGACCAGTTCTGGCAAGCTCTCAGCAACGGGGAAGACCTGATCGGCACCGTGCCTCCGGAGCGTTGGGATGGCGCATCCTTCCAGAGCTCCGATCCGGATGAACCAGGCACAACGTACGACTTGCACGGCGGCTTCATCGCGGACGTCGACGCCTTCGATGCGAACTTTTTCGGAATCCATTCTCGCGAGGCCTCGCGGGCTGATCCGCAACAACGCATTCTCCTCGAATTGACGTGGGAGGCCTTGGAGCGCTCTTCCATCAATCCGCAGAGCCTTGCCCGCTCGCAGACAGGGATCTACATCGGTATATCGAATTCCGATTGGACCCGCATGCTGCTTGAGGATCCGCGCAAGATCGACGGCTATACAGGCATCGGCGCGGCAGACAGCGTGGTAGCGGGACGAATCGCTCACTTCCTGGGAACCTACGGCCCGGCGGAGGTGATGGACACGGCGTGCTCTTCATCTCTGGTCGCTGTGCACAATGCCGTTGAGAGTCTGCGTCGCGGAGAGATCAATCTCGCGATCGCCGGCGGCGCAAATCTCATCTTGTCGCCGCACCTGCATGTTTGCTTTTCGCGAACAGGCATGTTGTCGCGAAGTGGACGATGCCACACCTTCGACGACGCGGCTGATGGCTACGTGCGTGGAGAGGCATGTTGCGCGATCGTTTTGAAGCGGCTCAGCGATGCGCGACGGGACGGCGATCCGATACTTGCGGTGATTCGCGGTACCGCTGTGAATCAAGACGGACGCAGCGCCCAGCTCACGGCCCCGAACATACGCGCACAACAGAAGCTGATGCGGTCGGCGCTCGCTGATGCCAGCCTTGAGCCTTCTGCCATCGACTACGTGGAGGCACATGGTACGGGCACTCCGCTTGGCGATCCGATGGAGTTTCTATCGATCGGAGCGGTATATGGCGAAGGTCGTAGCAGGGACAACCCTCTTCGTGTTGGTTCCGTGAAGACCAACCTGGGGCACGCCGAGGGAGCCGCGGGTCTGACCGGCCTCATCAAGGTGATCTTGATGTTGCAGCCGGGCCACTCGATTGCACCTCATCTCCACTGCTCGTCGCCTAGTTCCCGTATCGACTGGAAACGGTGGCCGATCGAGATTCCGCACTCACTGACAAGTTGGCCAGAGAGTGACGTTCATTTTGCGGGAGTGAGCTCGTTCTCGTTTTGTGGCACCAACGCGCACGCAATCCTGAGTTCCTTCCGTATAGAAGCGGAATCTTTGCCCGCGACGCCGGGCACTCGGGCAGAAAACACTTTGCTCTGCATTTCCGCGGCAGATCATGAAGGTCTGCGAGCGTTGGCTGCTTCCTACGTTGAATTCCTCAAAACAGCGAGCGATAGCTTCGCCGATATCTGCTCGAATGCTCTCTATAATCGCGCCAGGCTTGAGCACCGGCTCGTCGTCAAAGCATCCGATTCGCTGGCGGCTGCCGAATTGATTGAGCGATGGCTCGACGGCAAATCGCCGGCCGAAACACTTACGGACGCGGGGAGTGCGTCGGCGCAGTTTTCCGGCGACCCCGATCTGGCGCAACTCGCGGCTAACTTCCTTTCCGGTGACAAGCTGCCGGCTCGGGCGGTTGCGCCGAAGCGCGCCACACTGCCGCTATACCCCTTTCAAAGACAGAGATTCTGGTTTGGTGAACCTCCAGCCGCCGAGTGGAGACAGACTCGCGAGCAGGTGTGGCAAGCGGCGCTCGCAGAGGCCGATCAAGAAAGCCGGAAAGGCCCGTTAGGGTGGAATCCGCAAAACTATTCCGCTCGATGGTCGGCGCTTGAGCGCCTGACGCTCGCCTATGCCCGCAAAGTACTTTCGCACGCCGGAGCCTTTCCCAACGGAAACGCCGCGAGCGCCGCCGAGGTAATGCGGAACTGCGGCTTTCAAGACATCTACGGCAAGCTCATCAATCGTTGGCTCAAGAACCTGGCAATAGCTGGCGCTTTGATTGAATCCGATCACGGGCGTTACCAACCCATCGATAACTTTGACCAGGTATCGTTGGATGAACTTTGGCTCGATGTGGAGAATACTGAGAATAAACTCACGCCTGAGCCCGGCATGCTCGCATATCTGCGACGCTCAGGAGACCTCCTAGAGGATGTGCTCACAGGAAGAGTCAGCCCGCTGGAAACGCTCTTTCCTGGCGGATCCTTTGATTTAGCGGATACCCTGTATGCCCACACTTCGGAAGCTCGGTACAACAATGCAATTGCCACCAGCGTGGCTCGCAGTGCGGTTCGAGGCTGGGGCGCAAAGCGCAATGTGCGCGTCCTCGAAGTAGGTGCTGGAACAGGCGGAACAACATCAGCTGTTATCCGCGCGCTGCCATCTAACCAAACGGAGTACTGGTTTACCGACGTCTCTGAGTTGTTTCTGCGCCGCGCACGGCATAGCTTCGCAGAATTTCCATTTGTCCGCTTCGGGCATTTCGACCTCGATCGCGAGCCTGGAGAACAAGGCATGCCGGTTGGGTACTTCGATGTTCTCGTAGCAGCCAATGTCCTGCACGCCTCTCGCAACCTTCCTAACGCGCTGGATCGCGTCCGGCGCCTGCTTGCTCCGGGCGGCATTCTGCTTTTGATTGAGACGACAGTGCACCAGACTTGCTTCGACATGTCGCTAGGACTCATAGAAGGCTGGCAGCATTTCGAAGACTTTGAACGTGCGGATGATCCGCTTCTCAGCCGCGAGCGCTGGCGTGAAGTTCTCGAGAAATGCGGTTTTGAGAATACGATGGTTCTTCCCGAAGAGAGTTCGCTCGCAAACTCCATGGGCCAGAACGTCATTCTGGCCCGCCGTGACTTTGCGTCGCGCCACAGTTCAGAGCACGTCGCCGAATCACGAGACCCAAAATTGGCAAGCGCTCGCAAGCAGCCCCTATCCATTGCCGGTGCGGTCTCCCAGCAATTGGCGGAGCTCACTGGTGACGAGCAATCGCTAGCAATCCGGAAGATTGTTCGCCAAGTGACTTGCCGCGTTTGCCAGCTTGATATCCCACCGGAGAAGCTCAGCGATCGAGATCGACTTGGCGATTTGGGAATCGATTCGCTCATCGCACTCGAATTGCGCAGCGAGCTTGGCAAGGCGCTGGGCCTCGAAGGAAAAATCTCTGCGACCATCGCCTTCGATACCGGAACCATCGGAGAAATGGCAGATCGTCTTATATCTATCGCCAAAAATCAGGGCGGTAGTCGTTTTGCAAATCAAACTACTCGCGATCCGCTGGAAGTAAACGTCGAGACTCTCGAAGCCATGACAGATGCCGAAGTTGAGAAGCTTCTTCAGGAGCGGCTGGGAGCATGATGAATTCCTTCGAGCAACCATCTCAGCCACTCTCGCCACTGAAGCTGGCGTATCTCAAGCTCCAGCAGTCGGAGAAGCGAATCCGACAGCTGGAGGCTGCCCGCCGAGAGCCGATTGCCATTGTTGGGATGGGTTGCCGGATGCCCGGTGCTGAAGGAGGCCCTGAAGCATTTTGGCGTCTGATACGCGATCAGCGCTGTGCGGTTTCAGGTGGCCTCGAACAACGCTTCCGCACATTGATGGTTCCAGCAGATCTGCCGGAGGCGGCACGAAGTGCTGCGCTTCTCGAACACGTCGACATGTTCGATCCGCAACATTTTGGAATCTCGCCTCGCGAAGCCGCAACGATGGATCCGCAGCAGCGGCTCCTGCTCGAGGTGAGCTGGGAAGCTCTGGAGAACGGCGGCATCGATCCTTTTTCGATCTACAAAACCAGCACCGGAGTCTACATCGGAATCACCTCCCATGACTATGCGCAGCTCCAGTTGAGAGGGGGCAACCTCGGAAGTATTCACGGCCACTTCGCATCCGGGGCGGCTTTGAGTGTCGCGGCCGGAAGGATTTCTTATACGCTCGGCCTGAACGGACCCGCAATTTCAGTTGACACGGCGTGCTCGTCGTCGCTGGTTGCTGTGCACCTGGCTTGCGAAGCATTAAGGTCGCAGGAGTGCTCTCTTGCGCTGGCCGGCGGCGTGAATCTCATCCTCGCTCCGGAGGCCTCGGTCGCTTTCGCTGAAACAGGCATGCTATCTCAGCGCGGTATCTGTTCGCCCTTCCTTGACGCCGCGGATGGCTTTGTACGCGGAGAAGGCTGCGGTCTGGTGGTTCTCAAGCGTCTCTCTGATGCCGAGGCGGCTGGTGATCGAGTCCTGGCGGTGATCGCTGGTTCGGCCGTGAACCAGGACGGAGCATCCAGCGGATTGACCGCGCCAAACGGAATGGCACAGCAGGCACTGCTGCGCGAAGCTCATCGGCGCGCCAACATCGATCCATCCGAAATCGGATATGTGGAGACCCACGGTACAGGCACAAGGCTTGGCGATCCCATCGAAGCTGAAGCCCTGGGAGCAGCGTTTGGAGATCGGTCAGAAAAGCTGCTCATCGGTTCGGTAAAAGCGAATGTCGGGCATCTGGAATCAGCCGCTGGAATCGCTGGATTGATCAAGCTCGTTAAGTGCCTCGAGCATGGAGAAATCCCCGGCCAGGTCTCTGCCACAAGTCTGAATGAACACATCCGCTGGGAAGAACTTCCTCTGGAAGTTCCGGCTGTAACACGCAGTTGGCAGGCGATCGGCGACCGGCGCGTTGGAGGAGTCAGTTCCTTTGGGTTCAGCGGCACGAACGCTCACGTGGTCGTAGAAGAATATCTCCGCAAGACCGAACCTCCTCGCGAAGATGGCGACAGGCTGGATGCGCTCTGTCTTTCGGCCCGAACAAAACAGGCGCTCAGAGACCTGGCTGAAAAGTATGCGGCATATCTCAAAGGCACAAGCTGGAGCTGGAATGAAATCTGCTCCACCGCGAGGACCGGCCGGGCAGCCTTGACGGACCGGCTCGCTGTCGTTGCTTCGAGTCGTGATGCGGCCGCCGCCATATTGTCCGATTGGCTGCAGGGCAAAGTCACACAGGGCTTGTATCCAGCAGGTGGAGAGGCAAGTTGCAATAACGCTCCCGGCTCTGAGAAATCTACTCCCCACATTGTTGCGAATCTGTTCGTCACGGGAGAGAGCGAAGACTGGCGATCGCACGAATCCGATAAAGGCCTGCGCAGAGCGGAGCTGCCAACGTATTCCTTTCAGCGAGAGCGCTTCTGGTTCGAAAAGCGCGACCAGTTCGCCTCGCCCGTTGAGGAGCCTGCGCCGACAAGCGTCAAGGCTGGTAAGCCTGCGCCGGCCCAGGTTGATCTGCGTCTGCTCATGGCTCGCATACCAGCTGAACAACGCCTCGGCACGTTGCGAGAGTACCTCAAAGCTGAGGTCGGCAAGGTTCTTGAGATCGATCCGGGCACCCCGCTCAACGCCGACGAGCCGCTGATAGAGATGGGGCTGGATTCATTAATGGCGCTGGAGCTCAAAAACAGTTTGCAGCAGTGCTCTGGAGTGAAATTGCCTGCCAGTTTTCTGTTTGAATATCCCACAATCGCGGACGCAGCCAATTATCTGAATGCGATCATCTCCCCAGCGGAGAGCCAATCAGACTACCGGCACGATCCTTCTGAGTTTGAGGGCATATCGCTATGAAGCTTATCGATCTGCTCTCTGAGCTGCGCACGCGAGGAGTCGTCATCACGGTTGAGGGCGACCGACTTCACTGCAATTCGCCTAAGGGAGTTCTCACGCCAGAGATCCGAAAGGAACTGGCAGACCACAAGAGTGAAATCCTGAGGCTGCTTGGGGAGCCATCTCAACTTCGGGATGTGAGAGTCGCCCCCGATGTTTCTGAGTTTCCTCTTTCCCGCTCTCAACGACGCCTGTGGTTTCTCAACCAGATGGATCCCGGCAATCCCGTCTACAACATTGCGATTGCGCTGCGTCTGATTGGGCCCCTTGATCGCACCTCATTTGAGAAAGCTCTCCAAACTGTAGTGAAGCGGCACGATTCGCTGCGCACGCGTTTTCTCGAGCGGGACGGAATGCCTTACGCGGTGACAGACGACGGCCGGGACTGGACACTGAATTTCACAGATCTTTCTTCCGAGGACAAGAGCACTCGGGACGAGTCTCTGAAACGGCTCATCGATGCCGAATCTCAGCTTTCGTTCGACCTGCACAATGGGCCCCTGCTCCGTGTCTCTTTGTACGGCGTTGAGGATCGCGAGCATGTGGTGTTGTTGGTCATGCATCACATCATCTCTGATGGATGGTCCATTGGAATTCTAGCCGAAGAGATGGGCCGGATTTACGAGGCTGAAATCCGCAAAGGGCCTTTCCCCTTGCCGCAATTGCCAATGCAATACCAGGATTTCGTGCACTGGGAGGCGGAGGAAGAGAAGCGAGCAACGGGTAAAGACATAGCCTACTGGCAGCAGAAGCTTGGAGGCGAGCTGCCTCAACTCGCTTTGCCGACGGATTACCCAAGGCCAGCTGTGCAGACTTCTCACGGAAAGCGAGTCATGCATGATCTCGACTCGAATGTGGAGAGAAGGCTGAAGACGTTAGCCCGGGAGCACAACGCAACCTTTTTCATGGTCCTTTCAGCCGCATTCAGCGTCTTGCTGCGCCACTATTCGAGCCAGGAAGACATCTTGATCGGTACGCCGACCGCAGGCCGGATGAAAAGCGGCTTTGAGGGACTCATCGGTTTCTTCGTAAACAATCTCGTTCTGCGCTTCGACCTTCGAGGCGAGCCGAGTTTTGTAGAACTACTCGATCGCGTGCGGAGCGTGGCGCTCGAAGCCTTTGAGCACCAAAGCACGCCCTTCGACCAGCTTGTCGAAACGCTTCAGGCAGATCGCAGCCTCGATCGAAGTCCGATTTTCCAGGTCATGTTCTCTCTACAGAACACAATGATGCCGCGCATGCAATTCGGTGAAGTTGAGATGGAGCCTATCGATACTGAAGGGTTTTCGTCGCGATTCGACTTGGCGGTCGACGTCATCCCCTTTGAGAATCGCCTTCGCATGAGCTTCGAATTCAACAGCGACATTTTTGATGAAGCGACGATTCATCAAATGCTGAGGCACTACGCACATATTCTCGAGATCGCATGCGATGATCACGACCGGCCCATCTCGAAAATGTACCCTCTCGATGAGACGGAGCGGCACCGGATCGTTTACGACTGGAATTGCACCGCCGAGCCCCTATTAGCTCATTCTTCGCTGCCGGCGTGGTTTCGTGCCCAGGCAAACGGAGACCCTCAGGCAGTAGCGCTTGAGATGGGAGATCGCTCTCTGACCTATCAGCAAGTCGATGTTCAGTCTGACAGGGTTGCAAGAGACCTTCGTTCGCGTGGGCTCGGGCGCGGAACGGTCGTCGGTGTCTATATGCAGCGAAGCCCTGAAATGGTCATCGGTTTGATGGGCATTCTGAAGGCTGGCGCCGCCTACCTTCCGCTCGATCCCGCTCTGCCACGCAACCGGCTGGAATTCATACTCGCAGACGCCGAGGCTTCCCTCATTCTGAGCGAACACGAACTGTGCGGGCGGCTGGAGACGAAGGCTGCGCAGTTGCCATTCGAGGAACTGGGGATCGAAGCTTCAGAAGATGTCTTGGAAGAAGTCCATCCTGAGGACCTCGCCTATCTGATCTATACATCCGGCTCGACCGGCGATCCAAAAGGCACCGAGATCCAGCATGGAGCCCTTGTCAATCTTCTGGGTTCAATGTTGAAAGAGCCCGGCCTTGAAAAAGAAGACACTCTGGTTGCCATCACCACCATCTCATTCGACATCGCCGGGCTGGAGATCTTCGGGCCGCTTGTCTCAGGAGCGAAGTTGGTGCTGGCCTCTCGGGATCAGGCGATGGATCCTGACCTTCTCGCCGAGCTCCTCGAGGCGTCGGACGCTACAGTCATGCAGGCGACGCCATCCACGTGGCGCATGTTGATCGAGTCGGGCTGGACGGGAAGGCCCGCATTGCGCATGTGGTGCGGCGGCGAGGCACTCTCTTCTGACCTCGCTGACGATCTGCTTTCGCATGGCCGCGAACTCTGGAATCTGTACGGTCCAACCGAAACAACCATCTGGTCCGCGGCCCATCGCGTCAGAAGGGGCGAAACGCCGATTCTTATCGGGCGCCCCATTGCGAACACGCAGATGTACATTCTCGACGGGAATCAGGAGCCGGTACCGGTCGGCGTTGCGGGAGAGTTATACATTGCGGGCGACGGAGTAGCCCGTGGATATTGGAGGCGGCCGGATCTCACCGCCAGCCGATTCCTTGCCGATCCATTCGATAAGGCTGGTGTCCGCAGGATGTACCGCACTGGCGACCTCGCACGTTATAACCGCGATGGCCAGATTCATCTGCTCGGCCGCACCGACCATCAAATCAAGTTGCGCGGTCACAGAATCGAACTGAATGAAATCGAGATCGCTATCGAGCGACATCCATCGGTTCGCCAGGCAGCAGTCCGATTGCAGGGCGAAGGTAGCGGAAAGCAACTGGTTGCATTCGTATGTTTCAGAAATGGCTCGGCGGAACCAGGTCAGGTGCGATCGTGGTTGCAGGAGAGTCTTCCGGATTACATGGTGCCCGCTATTCTGGCGCCCATCGACCAGTTGCCGCTGACGCCTAACGGAAAAGTCGATCGCAAGCGTCTGCCGTCGCTGGACACCATTATGCCGAGTCGCGGCGGCGACTCCATGCCGCCTCGAAACCAGACGGAGCAGAAATTGACCGAACTCTGGTCTCGTGTTCTCGGGGTTGAGAAGCCTGGCCTTCGGGATAACTTCTTCGATCTGGGAGGACATTCTTTTCTGCTCGTGCAACTGCACTCTCAGTTGAAACGTGAATTCGATACCAATGTCGCCGTGGTGGAATTGTTTCGCTACCCCACGATCGAGAGCCTCGCATCGTTCCTTGACCGCAGGAATTCCTCAATCTCGCAACCGGTCGGAGCTCTATGAATCAAGCCAGCGGGAATAACTCGCGAACGCAGCAACCTCCCAAAGGGGAGATCGAACCCCTGCTTGGCGAACCGTGGAATGACGGCATTGCCATCATCGGGATGAGCGCTCGTTTTCCCCGATCTCAAAATGTTCGGGAATATTGGCAAAATCTAATCGATGGCAAGGTTCTTATCGAGGACCTCCGGGATGCTGATCTTCGCCAGAACGGCGTTGCCGATGCGATGCTCGATGACTCGAACTACGTGCGTCGAGGCAATGCAATCGAAAACGCCGACTGCTTCGATCGAGATTTCTTTGGCCTGAGCCGTCGTGAAGCGGAGATCCTCGATCCACAGCATCGCGTGTTCCTCGAATGTGCCTGGGAGGCGCTTGAGAATGCAGGACGCACCGGGCAACGCGAGCGAGTCGGCATCTTTGCAGGCGCGGGAATCAACACCTACATACTCCAGATACTCGGGAATTCGGAGATGCTGCGGAGTGTGGGCGATTACCAATTGATGTTGGCCAGTGACAAAGATTTTCTGGCGACGCGCGCTGCTTACAAGCTCAATCTTCGTGGTCCTGCTGTAACGGTGCAGACCGCTTGCTCTACCTCGCTCGCTGCAGTTCACCTTGCCTGTCGAAGTCTTTTGAACCACGAGTGTTCGATGGCACTCGCGGGCGGAGTATCCATCAGCTTCCCTCAGGCAATCGGTTACACCTATGTTCCTGGCATGATCCTGTCGCCCGATGGGTACTGCAGGCCGTTCGATGAAAAATCTCAGGGGACGGTTCCGGGCCGCGGCGCAGGTATCGTTGTCCTGAAACGCCTGTCAGAAGCCATCGCAGATCGAGACTCAATCGTCGCCGTGATCCGCGGCTCGGCCTGGAACAACGACGGGGCCGGCAAAGTTGGATACACAGCGCCCAGCATTCAAGGACAAACAGAGGTGATTCGCGCTGCGCTCGCTTCGGCGTGCATCGAGTCAGGGCGAGTGAGCTATGTGGAAACGCATGGCACCGCCACCGAGCTGGGTGATGCGATTGAATTCGCGGCGCTCTCAGAGGTCTTCGAGGCAGAAACGAGGAAGCGGCCGCTCTTCCTCGGTGCAGTAAAAGCGAACATGGGGCACGCCGATGTAGCCGCTGGTGTCGCCGGTCTGATCAAAGCTGCTCTGGCTGTGAAGTCAGGCCTCATACCCCCGACACCTACCTTTACGCGATCTAACGCCATTCTGGAAATCGAGAGAAGCTGCTTCGCGATGAGTTCATCGGTTGTCGATTGGGGCGGTGATATAGATCGATGGGCAGGCGTCAGCTCCTTCGGAATTGGCGGCACAAATGTGCACGTCGTTTTGAGTAGCCCCCCGCAAATCGGGCGCGAAGAATCGGAGCCACAAAAGCCGCGCATCTATCCCGTCTCGGCCAAGAGCGCGGCGGCGCTGAGCGCTGCCTGCGAGCAGCTGTCAGTCGAGCTTAGCGATACCTCTCTTTCCCCCAGGGATGTAGCGACGACTTTGCAACTCGGACGCCACCACTTCAATTTCCGACGAGCCGTCGTCGCAAGCAGTTGCGCTCAGGCCGCCTCAACGCTGCAGAAGCGAGCGGAAAAGAGCGTATCCGAAATAGACCTCAGTCGCGACGTCGTGTTTCTCTTCCCCGGCCAGGGGCAGCAGTTTCCAGCCATGGCTGCAGCTTTATATCACCAGGACTTGGAATTCCGTCGCTTGATCGACAGTGGATGCACTCTGCTGGAGGAGAAAACGGGCCTCGACCTTCGGCGCTTTCTCATCGACGGCGAGTCGGATCCATCCGTTTCTGATCAGCTTCGCAACACCGAGATTGCTCAGCCCGCGCTTTTCTGTGTCGAGTATGCTCTGGCGCATCGCTTGCGCTCTCTCGGAGTCGAACCAACCAGCTTGCTCGGACACAGCCTCGGCGAATTGAGTGCTGCCGCGGTCGCCGGCGTCTTCTCATTCGAGGATGGTCTTCTGCTCGCGGCCGAACGCGGGCGTCTGATGGCGAATACGCCACCTGGGCTCATGCTTGCCGTAATGCTTCCTGTCGAACGTCTCAATGGGTATCTGGACGACGGATTGTGGCTTGCTGCAATGAATGGGCCGAAAATGTCCGTGGCCTCAGGTCATGTCTCGGCAGTCGAAAACCTAGAGCGCAGGCTTAACGCCGAAAAAGTAGCGTCAGTCCGGCTCGGTTCGAAGAATGCATTCCACACACCTCTGATGGCCGATGCCGCAAAATCCTTCGGAACAGCGGTCGCTGCTGTCACCCGGCACGCGCCAACAGTTCCATGGCTATCAAACGTCACCGGGAAATGGATATCTTCCGCGGAAGCGCAAAGCCCACAATACTGGGCAAACCAGATCATCTCGCCGGTGCAATTCACAAGCTGTCTCTCGGAATTGACCGACCGTCCGAGACTGCTGATGGAGGTCGGGCCGGGCGAGGCACTGCTTGGAATCGCTCGACAGAAACTTCCGACGAGCCTGCGTGCTCCTTGTCTCGGCACAGAAGACCATCACTCCCCGGACGCACATATCTTCTTCGAGGCGCTGGCGACTGCCTGGCAATCGGGTCTTTCGATCCAGTGGGAGCAGCTTGACCCAGAATGCAAGGGACGCCGCGTAGCTCTGCCCACTTATCCTTTTCAACGGCAGCGCTACTGGATCGATCGGCCATCCGAGATGAGTGCGGCAGTTCAACCGACTCCGTCAGCGTCCACACCTACAGCTCCTTCGTTGCCGCCGTCAAATCCTGACAAGATCGCTTCCTGGTTCTATGTCCCCTGTTGGCAGGGCACGCCGCCAGCGAGTTTTGTCCTGCCGGCACAATCGAGGGGCAGCGAGTGTTGGCTGACACTGGCGGGAGAAGATCAGCTGAGTGATGAGCTCATCTCCGCTCTCCGCGTGCGAGGGGATACGGTTGTCGCGGTGAAAGCGGGAGCGGAATTCGAATGGCGCGAAGGAAACGCCATCGTGAATCCATCGAGTGCTGCCGATTCGCAGTTGCTTTGGAAGCAGATCAATGCTTCCAGAGTTGAACCCAGCGGCCTGCTATGCCTTCCCGGATTCACCACGGACGGCTTGGCTTACGAGGCCATCCTTCATCTTCTCCAGGCTGCCGGAAGTTCGCGAAGACAACTGAAAAGGTTTGAGTTCGTTATGACTGCGCTGGAAAGCGTCAGTGGAGAGCCTGTTGGAGAATCGTATGGTGGTGATTTGGCCGGGCTCGCGCATGTTATCCCACTCGAATTCGAAGGTTCAGAATGTCGCACGATCGATATTGAACCGCATGACGCAACTTCGTCATCCTCGGTTGCCCAACTTCTCGAAGAGTTGTCAACATGCGGAAATGGTCTTGCAGTCGCGTTGCGACGCGGCACACGCTGGCAGAAAACGTGGGCCCGGGCGCCCTTGAAGTCGGGTGATCATTCGCCTTTTCGCGATACCGGCGTTTATATCATCACCGGAGGCACCGGAGGCATCGGCTATGTGATGGCGAAGCATCTGCTATCGCAACATGACGCTCGTGTCGTAATCGTAGGTCGCAGCACTCTGCCAGATCAAAACGAATGGGAGTCATGGGTTGCGGAGCACGGTGAAGGTGATCGGACGTCACGGCAAATTCGGCGGATCGAAGACCTGGAAAGAGCCGGAGGGGAGATTCTCTACCTCGCTGCGGATGTCGCAGATTACCAAGCGATGCGCTCGGTATTTGAACAAACCGAGCAGCGATTTGGCCCGCCGAACGGGGTCATTCACGCTGCAGGTATCGCCGGTGGCAGCCGGATAACGCTCCAATCTGCCGCAGAGGCGCAAACGATTCGTAGTCCGAAGATCGCGGGATCGCGCGTGCTTGCTGAACTGCTGCAGGGTCGCAATATCGATTTCCTGCTCTTCTGCTCCTCAATCAGCTCCTACTTTCCGGGCCCCACGGAGAGCGCTTACGCTACGGCAAATTCCTTTCAGAACAATTTCGCCGGATATTGTCGAACGACTCTTCAAATCCCGGCAGTTGCCATCGCGTTCGACGCCTGGCGGGAGGTAGGGATGGTCGCGGATGCCGTCGTCCCGGAAGTTTTGCAACCATACATCAATGAAATGAAGCGTCGCGCCATGGATAACCTGGAGGGCATCGAGGTAATTCGCCGAGTACTGTTACAGTGGCGTGGAACTCAGATTCTTGTCAGCACGAACAATATCGCAGCGCCACCTTCATTGACTGCGAATCAGACCTTACGGTCCGAATCAGCCCATGAGAATTCGCAAGATGTCGAGTCAAAAGAGTTATTGGTCATCATCGAGATTTGGAAAGATTTGCTGGGTGTTGACACAATCATCCCCTCGGACAACTTCTTCAATCTCGGTGGCCACTCCCTGATGGGGACGATGATGATCGCGCGGATTCGCGAGCAGCTGGGCATCGCACTTTCGATGCGAGACGTCTTTGAAGCGCAAACCCCAGCTCGTCTGGCTGAACTTGTACGCGCTACCGGTCAAAGCACGACGGATTCGCAACCTCCGGCTCCGTTAGCCAGGCAAGAGGAGTGGGAAGTCTTTGAGATTTGACAGTTCGCTGGCCTTAGACGAGTTTCGTCCACACCGGTCAAGCAGCTCTGAGCCAATTATTCGAAAAGTCTCAGGGAAACTGGTTGTTCATCCTTGATCGGCTCAATGAGGCTTGGGTCGTTGTTCCTTGTGTTACCGACTGCTTTGCCAACCCTCCACGCTTTCATCTCTTCAGTCGGGTAGGGCCGCAGAAGATCGACGGGCAGATGCGCTGGATCCGTTGGGGCAAGCCATCGATCATAATCGCGCGGATGAAGAATGACCGGCATACGGTTATGAATCGGCTCCATCAGCTCATTCGGATCTGTGGTGAGAATGGTGTACGTCCGCAGCTTCTCGCCCGTCACCTTGTCACGCCACGATTCCCATAGTCCCGCAAACGCAAACATGCTCTCGTCCCTTTGAGAGATCGCGAATGGCTGCTTGTTCTTCTCATCGAGCTTCTTCCATTCGTAGAAGAGGTCCGCAGGCACAAGACATCGGCGCTGTTTCCATGCCTCGCGAAATGCGGGACTCGTGGCAATTGATTCAGACTTGGCGTTGATGGTGCTGAAGGATGCCTTGCCGTCCTTCGACCAGAAGGGAACCAGTCCCCACCGCATCACTTTCAGTTCGCGCTTTCCCGTGTCCGGGCTGAGACGGACGATGGGCTGGAAACTCTGTGGAGCGACGTTGTATGACGGCGCCAAAAGCGTATCGTCAATTTCGTCGAAGACGTTTGTGTCGTGGTTTTGCATCCACTCCGCTATGCGCTGTTTGTCGCCTCGTCTTCCGTATCTCCCGCACATACATCCACCTTAATCGCCGGGGCGACAACGTCAGAAGTTTTCCGAAGGCAAACAAAAGGCGAACAGGCTAGAATGCGTCATGGGCTTCCCCGAAGAGCTCTCCTGGGCTCACCCCGTCATCCAGGAATGGTTCGTTTCCCGCTTCGGCACAGCGACTGAGCCCCAGGTTTCGGGCTGGCCGGCCATCCTCGCGGGCAAGCCGACCCTGATTTCTGCGCCGACCGGATCGGGCAAGACTCTTGCGGCCTTTCTTGTATGTATCGACCGCTTGTTTCGCCGGTCGCTTGATGGTTCTCTTCGTCCTGCAACGCAGGTCGTCTACGTTTCCCCGCTCAAAGCTCTCTCCAACGATATTCAGAAGAATCTGGAAGAGCCGCTGAGAGAGATCCAGCAGCTTGCGCTTGAGCGCGGCTACCTTTCCATCGGAATCCGGACCGGAGTCCGGACGGGCGACACTCTCCAGAAGGAACGCGCTTCGATGCTGCGCAATCCTCCGCACATCCTGGTGACTACGCCCGAGTCCCTCTACATTCTCCTCACAGCCAAACGCAGCCGCGAGCATCTTCGATGTGTCGAGACGGTGATCGTCGACGAGATCCATGCCGTAGTCGATGACAAGCGTGGAGCACATCTTGCACTATCCCTTGAACGTCTCGAGGCGTTGGTATGCGGCGAGAATCGGCTTTCCCCGGGCGCATTCATTACTGGGCTGATGAATCCGCCGCAGCGTATCGGTCTTTCAGCGACCCAGAACCCTATCGAGCTCGTCGCGGAATTCTTGACGGGAACTGCCTCCGGCCGGACCCAGGCAACGATCGTTGAAGTCGGACAAAAGAGAAAGATGGATATTGCGATCGAGGTCCCGGGCGAAGAACTCACGTCCGTTGCTTCGCAAGCGATGTGGGAGGAGATCTTCGACAAGCTCGTCTCCTACACGGAGTCTCATCGTTCCACACTGGTCTTCGTAAACACCCGCAAGCTTGTCGAACGGGTTTCATTCGCGCTTGCTGAACGTCTGGGCAGTGAAAACGTCGGCGCGCATCATGGTTCCCTCTCGCGGATGCTGCGTCTCGATGCCGAAAGGCGACTCAAGCGCGGTGAAATCAAGATTCTGGTGGCAACTGCGTCGCTCGAGCTTGGCATCGATATCGGGAACGTCGATCTCGTCTGCCAGATCTCGAGCACGCGATCCATTGCGGTCGCATTGCAAAGGGTTGGACGCGCGGGCCATTGGCGCGGGGCCGTTCCAAAGGGCCGGCTGTTCGCGATGACTCGCGATGACCTGCTCGAACAGGCAGCCTTGGTACGAAAGCTCAGAAATGGAGAGTTGGATCGGCTAGAGGTCCCTCCGCAGCCGATCGATGTGCTCATGCAGCAGATCGTGGCTGCGTGTGGCGCCGAACCGTGGCAAAAGCAACCGCTCTTCGAAATGCTGCGGCGCGCCTATCCCTATCGAGACCTCAGCTGGGAGCAGTATGAGGAGATTCTCGCGATCCTCGCGAACGGGATTGAATCGACCCGGGGAAGATACGGTGCGTACCTGCTGCACGATGGAATACATGGCGAATTGCATCCCCGCCGCGGCGCTCGCATGATCGCAATCTCGAACGGTGGCGCAATCCCGGATACCGCTCTCTTCAACGTGATTCTGCAGCCGGAGAACATACAGATTGCGACGCTCGACGAGCACTTCGCCGTCGATTCCAGCCCTGGGGACGTAATTCTACTCGGCAACAATAGCTGGCGAGTGCAGAGAATCGAAGCTGCCGGCCAGGTTCACGTTGAGGATGCCCATGGAACTCCGCCCAGTGTTCCATTCTGGACAGGCGAGGCGCCTCAGCGCACCGACGTGCTGTCCGATGGTGTCAGTGACTTGCGGACTGAAATATCGCGACGCACGGGAGACATTTCTCCGGAGCACATGCCACCTGCCCACCCCGGCGTAGTCTCAGTCACGGGCTGGTTGATGGAGCAATGCGGAGTATGCCAGTGGGGCGCGCAACAGCTCATCTCCTACATCGTTACTGGCCGAGCCGTGCTCGGCGCGGTACCGACGAAATCCGCGATCATCGCAGAACGTTTCTTCGATGAAGGCGGCGGAATGCAGCTCATCCTCCATGCGCCCTTCGGTGGACGTATCAACAAAGCCTGGGGACTGGCGTTGCGAAAACGGTTCTGCCGCGGATTCAACTTCGAGTTACAGGCCGCCGCGACCGACAACGGAATCAATATTTCGCTTGCTGAACAGCACAGCTTTCCACTCTCCGACGTTTTTCAGTTTCTTACTGAAGTGACTGCGAGAGAGCTATTGGAGCAGGCCTCGCTGGCCGCCCCGGTCTTCAAGACACGCTGGCGCTGGGCGGCTGGCCGTAGTCTGCAATTGCTGCGATTCTCCAAGGGCAAGCGCATCGCGCCTCAGGTCCAGCGGACCCGCTCAGAAGATCTCCTGGCGAGCGTATTTCCGCAGGCAGCAGCATGCTTCGAAAACATCGAAGGCGATATCCAGATTCCCGACCACCCCCTGGTAAGGGAAGTGATGCAGGACGTTCTGCAGGAGGCCATGGACCTCCAGGGATTGCTCGAAGTTCTGCGCGGCATTCAGGACCACAGCATTCAATGTCTGGCGGTGGACACTCCGGTTCCCTCGCAGTTTGCCCACGAGTTGGTCAACGCGAATCCTTACTCGTTTCTTGACGAAGCCGGCCTCGAAGAGCGGAGGGCGCGGGCCGTCTCCCTCGGCCGCAACATTCCCGCAAGCGTTCTTGAGCGACCCGGAAAACTGGATCCGGCCGCCATCGCAACGGTCCGCTCGCAGTGCTGGCCCGACATTCGCGATCACCACGAGTTGCACGACCTGTTGATGAGTGTCGTACTCCTGCCACTATCGATGATGGAAGAGGCACGATCGAGGCACTGGCCTGAGTTTTTCGAACGCCTTGCCGGTGCAGGCCGTGCCGAGAGGGTGCAAGTAGCCGGTGAAGAGTGCTGGATCGCCACAGAACTCGTACCATTGCTCGATGGCCTCTGGAAATCAGAGAGGGCCACTGCCGAGACTCGAGATAGCGGCATCCGCAAGTGTATTCAGGGCTGGATTCAGATCCTCGGCCCTGTGACTGCGAACAAGCTTGCCGCCACTTTCTCGCTCGACCCGCAGTTAATACTTCACGCATTCCTCTCGCTCGAGAATCAGGGCCTCTTGATGCGGGGCAGCTTTGAGGCAGCGCCGGTTACAAATGACTTCGATACAGAATGGTGCGAGCGTCGCATCCTCCAGCGCATTCATAAGCTGACCATCGGAACGAGACGACGCCAAATCGAACCTGTTCCGCCGGCAACGTTCATGCAATGGCTGCTTAGCTGGCAGCACGTTGCTCCCCAGGCCCAGGTGACAGGCGAGGAGGGCTTGCTCGAAACCATCTCGAAGCTCGAAGGATTTGAGGCGTCGGCTGTCGAATGGGAAAAATCAATCTTCCCATGCCGGGTCGCGAATTATGATCCTCGCTGGCTCGATCAGCTCTGTCTCTCCGGAGCAGTTGGCTGGGGGCGCGTGTCGCCGCATCCGGCTTTTCACGAGGGCAACGGGAACGGCCCGCAGCGGGTAATCCCTACCAACGCCTCTCCGATCACGTTTTATCTGCGTGACTCGGCAGCGTGGATGGATCTCGCGCTTCGCGATCACGCGGTGGATGAATCGAAGCTGGCTCAGTCCCTGACGCCAAATGCAATTCGAATCTGGGAATTTGCGAAGAAGCGAGGCGCGTGTTTCGCCGAAGAAATCGAGCGGAGTCTTGGTCTCAGTTCGATCGAAGTGCGTTATGCACTGTGGGAACTGGCTGCGGCAGGTCTCGCGTCCGCTGACGGGTTCGATCAGCTTCGAGCCATGATCGATCCCGATCGCCGCCGCGCTACGAATTTCTCTCATCGCAAAGTCCGAAGTGCCGCTGGAAGGTGGTGCCTGTTCAGGGGTGGCGCCAGAGCGCCCGAAGACGCAGTCGAACAGGCTCGATTCAACGACCGCGCTGTCGAATCAGCCGCGCGAATGCTTCTCAACCGTTACGGAGTCGTATTCCGGGATCTGCTCGCGCTTGAGTCAAACATCCCCCACTGGGGAGTTCTTCTGCGCATGCTTCGGCGCCTTGAAGACAGGGAAGAGATCCGGGGAGGCAGGTTCGTCAGCGGGTTTTCAGGAGAGCAGTTTGCGCTGCCCGAAGCGGCTGACAGCCTGCGTGCAAACAAAAACCAGGCTTTCAAAGGCGAGATCCGAATTGCCGGAGCTGATCCGCTGAATCTGATCGGAATACTGGTTGCCGGTGAGCGAACCCCTGCAGTTCCCGGACGTCATTTCGTGCTGACAAACGACACTCTTCTTGGAGCAGCATCTCCCGACGGGAAAAGACACGAGCAATGGCGTCCTCAAGCAGCCGGCCAGCAGCGTTACTCTCCCAAAAACCAGGTGGAGACAGCTAGCCTTTTCCAGATGCCTGTTAACGCGTGATGCGCCACGAGTTTGGAAAAGAACACACTCTCTTCAGCGCGAGGCGAACTCGCGCAGCGCGTCGAGAAGGCGCTCAACCTCTTCCGCTGTGTTGTAATGCACGAGGCCGATACGCAGCATCCCGCCCTTCTCTTCCACTCCAAGACGCTCCGACAGGTTGAGCGCGTAGTAGTTTCCGTCCCAGGTGAAGATGCCGCGTTCATCGAGAAACTCGGCTATCTTTCTCGGATGATGATCGCCGATGCGCAATGAGAGTGTGGAGCAGCGTTCCTCGAATCGCTTTGGGTCCGTAATCCCGTAGATGCGCAGTCCCGGGATCGTCTGCAGACCCTGAATCAGATCCGTCAGAAGACGTCGTTCGTAAGCCACAGTCGTTCGATAGGCAGATCTCAAAGCTTCCCGGCGCGTTTTCGCGGCTGGGTCACTTCGTCTCCCCACCTCAGCAATGTAGTCGACCGCCGCGCCGACTCCCGCGATCAGCTCAAACGCCAATGTTCCTGTTTCCCATCGATCCGGGGACTCGTCACTCGACGGTCGCACCTTATACGGCTTGAACCTCTGGAGATGCTCGCGCTTGCCGAAGAGCGTACCCATGTGCGGCCCAAAGAACTTGTAGGGCGAGCAGACCAGGAAATCGCAATCGAGTTCCTTGACGTCGATGAGACCATGAGGAGCGTAGTGAACAGCATCTATATATGTCATTGCGCCGGCAGCGTGTGCAAGGCGAGTGATTTCACAAACCGGATTGATGCTCCCGACTGAATTCGACGCGTAGCCAACGGCAACGAGGCGAGTGCGTTGACTCAGCTTACTTTTCAGGTCCTCGAGGTTAAGCGTGCAGTCCTGCTCGCAGATATCGGCTACCCTGACCGTCACCCCCCTCTCTTCGAGGGCCTTCCAGGGAGAAAAGTTGGCATCGTGATCCAGCGTTGTCAGAAGAATCTCGTCGCCCGGTCCCAGCTCTCTGCCGATGGCTCGGGAAAACGCAAACGTAAGAGTGGTCATGTTCTGACCGAACACAACCTCATCCGGACCGCAATTGAAGAAATCGCCCATAGCCATTCGGGTGCTGGCGACCATCTCGTCATTGATCCGGCTGGTATGAAACACACCGCCGTGATTGGCGTTGCACTCAGTGAGGTAATTCTGAATCGCCGTCATCACTGAAGCCGGGACCTGAGTGCCTGCAGGGCCATCTAGAAAAGCTGCCGTACGTCCCTTGACTTGCGCTCGAAACGAAGGAAACTGCGAACGAACCCACTCCAAATCCAACATGTCTGTATCCGATCCCGATCAAAGTGAAACGCTTTCAGCAGTTACAGACAGAGTGTATATCCCTGTCGGTCATCCATCACAACGCTGTGTAATCTCCATCACAGACCCTCCGTCGCCGCACCCACTACTGTTGCCACGTTCGTGGGAATTTGGATTGAAACAGTCCAAAACTGAATAGAGCAGTTTCAAGCTCCTCAAGGGAGCTCGCGCTGGGCTGCATCCCAGGGAACGCTGGGCTTTTCACAGCAGGTTGCAAATGGAATTGACGTGGATTGCAATCGCGGCCAGTTTGCTGATGGGGGGCGGAGCACTGCTCATCTTCGTCTGGGCCGTGCGGGATCAACAGTTCCGAAGTTTTGAAGACGTCAAGTATCAGGTCTTCTGGTCAGACCAGGAGATCCCGGTGATTAAGAAACAAGCAAATCAGGAGCGGAAGAATGGTAGCGACGTCAACGGAAGCCAAGTCAACTGAGCCGCAGGTCGGCCGGCGGCGATTCCTGGGTTGGCTCACCGGTCTGGGAATCGCGGGTTCGGCCGCACTGGGATCCCTTGCCACGTTCTTCTTCATCCGGCCGCGCACGACATACGGTCAGCCCAACCGATTCAAGATCGGGAGACCCGAAGGGTTTCCTCCGGGATCCCGCATCGCCATCGATCCCAAGCGCGTCTGCATCGTTCGTGAGGGAAACAAGGTCGCGGCAATCTCGACCACTTGCACGCATTTGGGCTGCATCATTGCCCCGTCGGCCACCGGCTTTCAATGCCCGTGCCACGGGTCGCGGTTCGACGTTGATGGCAATGTGACCGGCGGCCCGGCTCCGAAGGCGCTTGCATGGTACGCCGTGACGCTCACCCCGAGCGGCGAGCTCGAGGTGGATAAAGACAACGAAATTCAGACGGGAACGTATCTGAGCGTATGAGTAAAGATCAGAATTCCATCGGCAAGAGCGTGGTGGACCTGCCGGCAAATGTGACGCGCTCCATTTTCCGTAACCCGCTGCCAACTTCCGATCGCGGGCGAGCTGCAACCAGCTTTACCAATTTCTTCCTGCATATTCAACCGGTACGTGTCAGCAGGCAGGCGTTACGGCCCTCGTACACGATGGGCCTCGGCCTGATTAGTTTTTTTCTGTTCGCGATTCTCACCGCAACCGGCGTGCTGTTGATGTTCTACTACGTGCCCTCGACCACGCAGGCGTACGATCGCATGCTCGATCTGCGCAGTTCTGTTGTGTTCGGAGTCATTCTGCGCAACATGCATCGCTGGGCTGCGCACGGCATGGTGGCCTGCGTGTTTCTGCACATGTGCCGTGTGTTCTTCACCGGCTCGTACAAGCCGCCACGCGAGTTCAATTGGGTGATCGGCGTCTGCCTCTTCGGCTTGACACTGCTCTCGAGCTTTACCGGTTATCTGCTGCCATGGGATCAGCTGGCTTTCTGGGCCATCACCGTGGGAACCTCTATTGCGGGATATGCCCCGCTCGTCGGCAAGGCGATCAAGTTCATTCTTCTCGGCGACGCCACGGTCGGCCAGGAGGCTCTGCTTCGTTTCTACGTACTGCATGTCGTGGTTCTACCCCTGGTGCTCACGATCTTCGTTGCAGTTCACTTCTGGCGTATTCGCAAAGATGGCGGACTGGCGAAGCCCGAGTCCGAACCCGCACCTAAGCGTGTTCCGGTTCAGGTGGAGATCCAGGATGACCCCGCTCCGATCATGGCAACCGGGAGCATTGCCGTGGCTGCGCCTGCACGGAGGTTCACGATTCAAGGGCTTGTTCGCGGGCCGCTCGTAAAAGTCGGAAGACTCGAGGAAGACACGGTCTTCAGCTGGCCGAATCTTCTCGTTGCTGAGCTCTTCGTCCTGCTGCTGACAATCGCTGGAGTCATGCTGGTCTCCTTTTTCTTCAATGCGCCGTTGGAGCAGCCTGTCAACGTCATGCATCCTCCGAACCCCGCGAAGGCTCCGTGGTACTTCCTCGGGTTACAGGAGCAGGTCAGCTATTCGGCGTTCTGGGGCGGAATCGGCGTTCCAGGCATCGAGGTTCTGCTGCTTCTGCTTCTGCCATACATCGATCGCGGTAAAGAGGGAGTGGGCCGGTGGTTTGCGCGTCAACGCATCTTTGCAAACTCCATCTTTCTGCTCTTTGTCATCGTGAATATCTATCTGATTGTGATTGGCACATTCTTCCGCGGCGCGAACTGGCAGTTCGTGTCTCCGTTCTGAGGAGATTGAGGTATGCGACTGGCATTGGCGTTGGTGAGTGTCGTGGTGCTGGCAGGATCGGGTGCCGTCGTCCTCAAGGAGACAAAAGCGACCTGGCAGGATCATCAAAAGGCCTATTTCGCGCAGGCGAGGTTGCAGGCAAAGAGTGACGCCGAGCGCGCTTCCCTTGAGTCAAAGGCTCCGAAGATCGAACAGACGATTGTCACTGCATTCGGCTCATCACGCGTGGAACGCTGCGAAAGCTGCCATATTGCTTCGGACGATCCGCGCTTTTCCTCAACCAGCGAGCCCCTCAGGACACATCCCTATTCCGCGGCGATGGGCGACATATATAAGGATGGGCACTGGGAAAGGAAGCACAAATTCTCTGAATTCGGCTGTACATCATGCCATGATGGGCAGGGCCGCGGCCTGACAAAGGCTGATGCTCACGGCGAGGATGAATACTGGCCGACTCCCATGCTCGGCTACACGGTGCAGGCGGATTGGAAGAAAGACAACGCAACCCACTTGCACGGTGCGGAGTTCATGCAGGCAAACTGCGCACAATGCCACAAAGAGAGGACCTTCGCAGGAACCGCGCTAGTATCCCGTGGTCGTGAGCTCTTCTTCAAAGAAGGCTGCTTTGGATGTCACCGGATCCAAGGCATCTCCTCTGGAACCATTGGGCCGGACCTCACCGAGGTCGGCAAGGAACGCAAGCTCGACTATCTCTGGGGGCATATCGCCGACCCGCGGGCATACACGCCCACATCCGTGATGCCGCAGTTCAAGTTGAGTGACGAAGACAAGAAAGCCCTCGTCATCTTCCTCAAGAGTCGCCGTGGTGGCAGCCCCTCTGACTCTTCCGTTGATCAATATAAGGTCGAAGCAAGTAACGCCACACCTGTTCCCGAGAGTGTTGCCGTGGTCGCAACGGCAATTATTGCCGCAAAGACTCCCGAAGAGCGCGGCCGGCAGTTGATTGAGGGTTATGCATGCTTATCCTGTCACAAGCTGGACGACCATGATGGCGGCATCTCTCCGGATCTCACGCGCGAAGGACTCATGCGCGATCACGCGTGGTTGATGAGCCATTTTCAGAATCCACGTTCTCTAATCAGCGATTCCAATATGCCGTCGTTTGCACTCCCGCAAAAAGACTTCGATGACATGTCGGCATATCTGATGACGCGCACTTCCGCGCTGCCGGCCATGACGCCCGCTCAGACCTTCCAGACGCTGTGCGCGCGCTGCCACGGAGAGAACGGCAATGGCAAGGGCCCTAACGCGATCTATCTTGATCCAGCTCCGCGCGACCTTACGCGTGCCGAGTTCATGTCGACAAAGCCCCAATTGCGCCTGGTCTCTTCGATCCGCGACGGCGTTGCCGGAACCTCGATGCCGCCCTGGGGCAAGACGCTGTCAGACGCTCAGATTCAAGGAGTCGTCGATTTTGTCTGGTCTCAATACGTCAAAGGCAAGCCCCGTCAGATAAAAGCCCGCAAACTGCCCGACACGAATCCCGTCGCAATGTCGGCGGATTCTGTGCACCGCGGCGAAGGTATCTTTCTGCAGCGCTGTACCGGTTGCCACGGGCGCAAAGCCGACGGACACGGGCCGAACTCCATCGACATCACACCCCGGCCCCGCAATCTCACCAATACGGCATTTGTGCAGAGCGTATCTGATCGCCGTCTCTTCGAATCGATCGAGTACGGCGTCGACGGTACAGCGATGCCTTCATGGATCGACTACGGTCTGTCGCAAAACGATGTCGGCGACATTGTCAACTTTATTCGAAGCCTTAACACGTCGAGCAAGTAAGCAGCACGAGGGTGGGTAACCACTTCGGGAGGAAGGAATGGCAGTACAACCAACAATTGCACCTGCTCCGGTTGCCGCAGGGCAGGACTTTCATCAAGACACGACCGCAAAGATGTTCCTGCTGGGAGCGGTGGGTTATTTCGCGATCGTAGGAGTGATCGCCCTGATCATCGCAGCCAAGTTTGTCTGGCCTGAATTTTTGGGTACGGTCTCGTACTTTACATACGGGCGAATGCGGCCGCTGCATGTGAACGGAATGTTGTTTGGCTGGCTGCTAGCGGCTGACATGGGTCTTGCCTACTACATCGTGCCTCGCCTGTGCGGAGTAAAGCTGTGGAGCGAGAAGTTAGGCGTAGCAACGTCGATCCTCTGGAACATCATTATTGTGAGCGCAATCTTCTCGCTCCTTGGTGGATACCAGAAAGGTCTGGAATACGCCGATCTTCCCACTCCCGTTGCCATCCTGGTGGTGATTGCCTGGGTAATGTTTGGCGTCAACATCTTCGCCACCATCGCCACTCGTAAATACCAGCAGATGTATGTCTCTACCTGGTATCTGATGGGCACGATTCTCTGGACCGCCTTTGTCTATCTCACCGGCAACTTCGCAACTCTGCTGCCCGGTGTCACCGGCGTCAATCAGGCCAACCTGACGTGGATGTATACACACAACGCCGTCGGGCTCATCTTTACTCCGGCCGGACTCGCAGTTTCTTACTACTTCATCCCGCGCGCCTCGAACACGCCGCTCTTCAGCCATAAGCTCTCGATGATTGGCTTCTGGTCGCTGGCCTTCGTCTATGTATGGACCGGTGCACACCACATGATTCACGGTCCAATTTCTCAATGGCTCCAGACAATCTCCATCGTCTTCTCGGTCATGCTGCTCATCCCGGTTTGGGCGGTGGTCTACAACTTCATCGCCACCCTAAAAGGCCAGTGGCATCAGCTCAGCGACAACATCTCGCTCAAATTCCTGATGTCTGGCACAGTGTTCTATCTGCTCACCTGCTTCCAGGGCCCGATGCACAGCCTTCGTTCTGTGAACGCCATCGTTTCCAAGACCGATTGGATCCCGGGTCATGCGCACATGGCTGTTCTCGGCACCTTCTCCTTTATGGCAATGGCCGGCGTCTATTACGTCGTTCCTCGAATCTTCAATACGACGCTGCACTCCGAAACCCTTGCCAACTGGAGCTTTTGGCTTTTCCTGATCGGTGGACTCGGTATGTTCACCTCGCTTTGGCTCGGTGGCTTCTGGCAGGGGTGGCAGTGGAACAACCCGTCGATTCCGTTCATCGATACGGTCGTGGCGCTCAAGTCGGTCTGGATGGTTCGGTTCCTCTCCGGCATCCTCATCTTCTGCGGAATCATCCTCTTCATGTTCAACATCATCTCGACGGCAATCGGAGCCGGACAAAAGCAGACAATGGCTCAGCCTCTGGCTGCGAAGGCATAGGCGAAGGGAGAACACATGCTCCAGAAAACTGATTCGAACGCAACATGGTTCGTGGTAGCTGCCCTTGGCCTGTTCTTTATTGGCGGCCTGCTCACCACGGTGGCGCCGCCCCTACTCGACAAGAGCTGGAACAAGCCATTCGCAAACAGCGATCCCGCAAAGGGGCCAACCGGCAAACTCGTGGGCTATACCGACCAGGAGATGCGCGGCTATCGCATCTACGTTCGCGAAGGCTGCAAGTACTGCCACACGCAACAGGTACGTACACTGCAGGCGGACACAGTTCGCTCTGGCTGGAAGGGCGTTCCGGCGCCAGTTTCCACGCCTGACGAATTCGTCAACGACTACCGCCAGACCTTCGGCACCAAGCGTACCGGTCCAGATCTCGCGCGAGTAGGCGGCAAGTACAACAAGCAGTGGCACGCGGCTCACTTCCGCAATCCCCGAGACCTGGTGCCCGGCTCCATAATGCCGCCCTTCCCGTGGATCGCCGACAATGCACAGGAACTGGACGATCTTGTCGCCTATCTCCAGACGCGCGGTCGCGCCAAAGACTGGCGTCCAGACAACGACTACGAAAAGTGAGCCTGAACCATGAATGACATGACCTACGTCAGCGTTTACTTCTCGTACTTTCTCTTCTTCCTGCTTGCATGCGGTGCGATCTTCTTCTTCGTGAGGTCGCTCAAGGACGGGTACCTGGGATCCGACAGCGAAGAACCGAAATATCGCATGCTTCAGGACGAGCAGGACGACCTGCCATCACATCCGCGGAGAACATCATGACTGAAGAAAAGAAATCGGAACTCACGGAATACGCAGACGGGTGGATCACCGAACGGAAGGGCACTGGTATTCCGGGATTCCTGAAACTTGCTTATCCCATTATTGTGATCGCCTGCGGCGCCTACCTTTTCACCTACATGAACGGTGAATTGACGCACTCCACTCGCGGCAATTTGGTGCAGCAACTGAATGCGGTCACCGGAAATGCGAACACTTTCATGTATGTGGTGTCTGCGATTATCGCAGCTTACGTCGTCTTGCTCCTCGCATTCCTCTATAAGAAGAGCGATCACTAGAGATAAGGGAACAAGATGGCGGAAGCGAAGGGACAATTCGGGCTGATCGGCGGTGCCGGCTATTGGATGGAGATGGTCAAATGCCAGGATGCCTGTCCCGTGCATACCGACGCGTGCGGCTACGTCAATGCCATCGCAGAAGGCCGCGATGAAGATGCCTATCGAATCGCGCGTGCGACCAATCCGTTTGCCTCGATCTGCGGTAGAGTATGTGGCGCTCCGTGCGAAGCCAATTGCCGCCGCGGCAGCCTTGATCAGCCCGTGTCCATTCGTGCCCTCAAGCGCTTCGTCACCAGTCAATACGGTCCTGAGTCTGGCAACTCAGACCACTATCTTGCAGGATGCAATCGCGAGATGCTGCCGCCGAGTCGTGGAGATTACGAGCCAGTCGCAGTGATCGGCGCGGGCGTTGCGGGAATGACGGTCGCGCACGATCTGGCCATCCTTGGCTACAAGGTCACCGTATTTGAGGCGCACTCCATGCCTGGCGGAATGCTCACTGCCGGCGTACCAGTGTTTCGGCTGCCACGCGAACTGGTCATGGCAGAGATCAACGCCATACTCTCGCTCGGAGTTGAGCTGAAGTGTAACCAGCGCCTCGGTCGCGACTTCAGCATCGCTGAGCTTCGCGCGCAGGGCTATAAAGCAATCTTCCTCGGCGTGGGCCTTCCAAAAGGCCGTAAGCTCGATCTTCCTGGAGCCGACCTTGCCGGTGTCTACGACGGCATGGACTTCCTCCGCGCCTTCAACGAAGGTAATCCGCTTCCCGTAGGCAAGCGCATTATCGTCATCGGCGGCGGCAATGTAGCCTACGATGTTGCGCGCTCTGCGGTTCGACCTCTCGAAGCTCTTGAAGATCACGAAACAGTTGCCGACATGGAGCGCGGTGAGTCCGTCGCTTACGACGTTGCCCGTTCTGCCATGCGCCTGAGCAACGACAAAGAGGTGCACGTCGTCTGCCTCGAGAAGCGCTCTGAGATGCCCGCCGATGAGATCGAAGTGACCGAAGGCTCCGAAGAAGGGCTGATCCTTCACAACTCCCGTGGCCCCAGGGGAATCATCGGAGAGAACGGCAAAGTCGCGGGGCTTCGCACCGTCGAATGCACTGCCGTTTTCGATGCCAATGGCAGGTTCAGTCCAAGCTTTGACGAGAACAGTATCGAGACGATTCCTGCCGACACCATTATCTTCTCAATTGGGCAATCCTCAGATCTCTCGTTTCTTCAGCTAGACGATGGCGTGGAATCGGTTCGAGGCCTGATCAAAGTCGATCCGCAGACATATCAGACCACAGCGCCCGATGTCTTTGCCTGTGGAGACATTGCGCATGGGCCTCGCCTCTTCATTCATGCGATTCGCTCAGCCCAGATCGCTGCCCGCTCCATGCACGACTTCCTCCGCGGAACTCACACAGAAGAAGTCGTGCAATCCTCTTGGGAAAAGGCTGCATACACCATGCGGGAGGATTGGGATCAACTCTGCCGCGAGCATCCACCCGTAGCCCCCGCTCGCGAACGCGCCAATTCGCTTCAAGTTATCGAAGACGCATTTCCCGATAGCGACGCAAGAGCGCAGGCCGCCCGCTGTCTTCGCTGCAATGTGAACACCGTCTTCGAGACGAACATCTGTGTGGCCTGCACCGGTTGCGTCGATGTGTGCCCGGAGAACCTTATCAGGCTTACAGGACTCGACGAGCTTTGCAAAACCCCTGAAGGCTCCGAATGGGTTGCAGGTCTGCTCGGAGTGCCGCCTTCGGAAATGACCAAGATATCTACAGACGAACTGAAGGCGCTCGGAGGCGTTCTGCTGAAGGACGAGTCCATCTGCATTCGTTGCGGCCTGTGTGCCTCCCGCTGCCCGTCGCATGCGATCACGATGCAGAGGTTCAATTTCCGCCGGCAGTGCGTGAGTCTACCTGGCTTGAATCCGAAGCTCAAATACCCGGTTGCATCTGGCGATGCTCAAGGACAAGCATGAGCGCCGGCGACATCTCGCTCGTCCTGACCTTCGGCTTCGTCAGCAGTCTGCATTGCGTGCAGATGTGCGGTCCCATCGTGCTTAGCTACAGTGTTGCTGCCAACGCGGCGCAGGGACGCCAGTCTTTCCTCGGGCTTCATCTCGCGTATAACGCAGGTCGCTCCGTCACCTATATGCTGCTAGGCATGTTCGCAGGCTTTGCCGGCGGCGCGATGGGCTGGGTTGGACAGCTTGCCGGCTTTCAGAATGTCGCAGCCATTGTGGCCGGCACTGCGATGGTGCTCACCGGAATTGCAATGTTCGGCTTCGTGCCCGGATTGGGGGAATGGCGCGGCTTCGCTCTTCCTGCCAGATTTCTTCGACCCGCAGGCAAGCTGATTGCCTCGCCGCATCCGACCGCAAAGTTCACACTTGGCCTGATGATGGGTTGTCTCCCATGTGGCCTCATCTATGCGGCGCTCATGAAGGCGATCGGTACCGCATCGCCCATCGAAGGTGCATTGACGATGCTCGCCTTTGCACTCGGAACGAGTGTTGCTCTTGTCGTAGTAGGTCTCGGATCGTCGGTCGTAACCATAAAGATAGCGCGATGGGGAACGATGGTATCTGCAATAACAGTGCTGTTCATGGGATTGGTGCTGATTAGCCGTGGCGCATTTGCCGGTCCCATGATGCACAACCATCTGATGCACACCATGTGAGATGCGAACGAGTTGAGATGAGTACGCAATCGCAGACAAAGTTACCGGCGAAGTCTCGAACCATACTTCCCGGCACGCATTTCCACCGCTTCCGGAAGACGGTACAGGCCGTCTGTTTCGTCATATTCGTCACTCTGCCGCTCTTCGACATCATGAGGATCGATCTGCCGCGGCAACGCTTTTACTTCTTCGGCGCCGAACTGTGGATCAGCGAGTTCTCCATTGTCTTTCTCACGCTGATGTTCCTGTGGATTCTCATCGCTGCAATGGCCATGATCTACGGACGCTTCTGGTGCGGCTACCTATGCCCGCAGATGATCTTCAGCGAAACCGCCAACAGCATTGAGAAATCGATCATCCGCCTCACAAATAAGAGAATGCCCAATGCCGGCTCGCGCCTCCGCCGATTCATTGCGGCAGTTGCGTTCGGTCTTTTACTTCTTCCGGCGTCCGTCGTCGTCACGTTTGTCTTCGTCTCATATTTTGTGCCGCCCCTTGATCTCTTCCATCGTCTTCTCAGCCTCGATATACGCACGGCTGGTGGCATTGCAGGAGCAAGCGTCACTCTGGTCACCTTTCTTGACTTTGCTCTGCTGCGACAGCGTTTCTGCACCGCCATCTGTCCGTATGGCTATCTCCAGAACATGCTCAAAGACAAGCACACGCTCCTGGTGCACTTTCACGACCCCAAGGATGAATGCATTCAGTGCAGCAAGTGTGTTCGTGCCTGTCCCATGGGCATCGACATCCGCCGGTCTTCGCATCAACTGGAGTGCACGCACTGCGCTGAGTGCATCGATGCGTGTTCAGGCATCCTCGGCAAGCTTGGCAGGCAAACCGTCATTCAGTATGCGTGGGGTGACTCCGGGACCGGATCCGCACTGAAGACGAGTTGGCTGCGTCGCATCGGTCTCCGGGATGGAAAGCGCATTGCCGTGCTCGTCCTGCTGCTTGTCTACGCCACCGGGCTTTCCATTGCGATCGGTCTCAGGCAGCCGGTCTTGCTTCGCATCATGCCTGACCGGATCACGCTGTATTCGATTGCCCCGGATGGCCGGATTCACAACCGCTTCCGCATGCTTGCCTCAAATCGAGGTCATGTTCAGGCCACAATCTCGCTTTCTGTTGCAGACCTTGAAGGCGGCAGTATTGAAGGCATCAGCGAGCGAAAGACTCTTGAGCCGGGACAAAGTGCCCAGGTGCAATTCGACGTTGTCGTGCCGCCGTCATCAGTACACCCAGGCGTCAATCGAATCCGAATCCTCGCCGATGTCGCACCCGGCAAGATCGGTCAGCAGTTTTCTGAGACCTTTTTCGCGCCATAGGAAGCATTGGGAGAGCAGGGCCCAAAGAAGTCAGAGTTCTTATACAAGATCGGCACTGGAGGGAAACCACCATGAATTCACGCGAAGACATCGATGCCTTTTCGCCGCGACGCAACCCTGTCACACCGCTCACGATATTCCTCTGCCTGATCATGGTCTTCTTCTGCGCAGTTCTCGTGCTCGTCTATGCCGCAACCAAGCGTGCCAATCCTGTGATGCTCGACCAGAATGGTCATCCCCTGACCCAATCTTCCGGGAAAGCAAAGTGATGCCAACTGTAGCGACAGTTTGCGGCTTATGTGGTCTCGACTGCGGCAAGCAACTGGTCATTCGCGCTTTTGACGGCAACAATATCGATTTCTGCTGTATGGGCTGCGCCAATGTGTACGCCATTCTCTTTGAAAGCGGCGTGGTCGCCAGCGGCCAGGACATCCGAAACACCGAAGTCTTTCGCCGAGGCCTCGAACTGGGATTGATCTCAAACTCGGGAGCCGATCCCGACCAGATCAAAATTGATCCCAGCGCGCCCACATCGGAGCTCCTTCTTCAAATCAATGGCATGTGGTGCTCTGCTTGCGGATGGCTTATCGAGCACGCGCTCAAGAAGCTACCCGGCATTGTCTCCGCTGAAGTGCTCTTTGCGTCGGATCTTGCCAAGGTGAAGTACTGCCCTCTCTACCTGCCTCCGGAATCGATCGCTGCCCGTATCGCAAAACTCGGCTATCGGGTTACTGAATTTGAAGGAGACAATTCCGCCGCAAAAGCCGACATGCGTGACCTTGTGATGAGGCTCGGCATCGGTGCATTCCTCTGGGCCAACATCATGGCCTTCAGCGTCATACTCTACGTGGGCTACTTCGAGAAGATCTCTGACAGCGCAAGCCGAGTCCTCCCCTGGCTACTGTTTGCGCTGACTACGCCGATGATCTTCTACTGCGCGCTTCCCATTCTGCGCTCAGCGGCGATAGGTCTCTGGAATCGACAGATCCGGATGGAGCTGCTACTCTCGCTCGGAATCCTCGCAGCCTATGGCCTGAGCACCGCGCAGACATTGCTGGGCCGTACCCATCTCTATTTCGACACCGCGGCCGCACTGGTAACGCTCGTCCTCGCCGGCAAGCTGATCGAGCGCGGCGCAAAACAGCGTGCCATGCGCTCCATCGCGATGCTCTATCGGCTCATGCCTAAAAAGGTGCGAGTCGCCGATGGAAGCGACGAACGTTTCGTATCAATTGATGCTCTTCAGCCCGGAACGGTGTTCATCGTCAAAGTGGGCGAACGCATTCCTGCAGACGGAATCATCGTACACGGGCAGACCCAGGCGGACGAATCCCTACTCACCGGCGAGTCGAATCCGGTCGACAAAAATACAGGCGACACGGTTGTCTCCGGTAGCCTGAATGCCGGCGGTGTGATCAGGGTCAATACTCTCCGAACCGGAGATGACAGCACCCTCGCGCAGATCATCCGCATGGTCGAGCGCGCCATGAGCAACCGGGCGCCTATCGAGCGAACGGTCGATCGCGTGTCGCGCGTGTTTGTGCCATCCGTGATCGCCTTGGCCGCTGCGACCTTCGCAATTCTTATTCTTCTTCACGTCCACCCTGGAATCGCACTGATGCGCTCCATTTCCATCCTCGTTATCGCGTGTCCTTGCGCACTCGGCCTTGCCACCCCTCTCGCAATAACGGCCGCACTTGGCTTTGCGGCACAGCGAGGAATCCTCATTTCTGACACCACCGCATTCGAGTCCATGGGGAAAATCGACACGGTAATTCTCGACAAGACGGGCACAGTCACGACGGGTGCTTTTCGTCTCCTCGATTTTGCCTTAGCCGACATACGCCCCGACGGCGCAGAAGTATTCCTGAACAACTATCTGCCGCTCCTTGCCGGAGCCGAGCTGATGTCGGAGCACCTCATCGGCCGTGCGGTCGTGCAGTTTGCCCGCGAGCACGGCATATCGCCCCGGGAGGTATCCGTCACCGATATTCGGAAGGGCTATGGCATCTTGGCTCAATGCGGCGACCGGCGACTTTTCATAGGCAACAGTGCTCTTGCTCAAGCAATGAACGCGCAGCCGCAAGCAGACCTGGCCTCAATTGCGGATCGTTGGCAACAAGCCGGACGCACGGTTGCGTACTTCGGCTTTGAGCGGGAACTGGTCGGCCTCTTAGCTTTTGGAGACGGCATCAAGGCCGAGGCCGCTGAAGCAATCCAGCGCCTGTACCGGCGAGGGCTATCCGTCAAACTCGTCTCCGGCGATTCCGCCTCCACCACGTCAGCAATTGCCCGCGAGCTCGGGATTACCGATTTCCTGGGAGGGGCAACTCCTGATCGCAAGGTGTCTCTGGTCGCCGAACTACAACGCAGTGGCAAGAGTGTTGCAGTCATCGGGGATGGCGTCAACGACGCACCTGCACTGGCGCAGGCTGATCTCGGCATCGCTCTCGGTACCGGAGCCGACATCGCAATCAGCGCGGCACCAGTAGTGCTGGTTCGAGGATCTCTCCGATCAATCGAGAAAACGTTCAGCCTTTCGTCTAGAGCCACACGCGTCGTTCGGCAAAATCTCTTCTGGGCTTTCGCATACAACATCGCCGGACTAAGCCTCGGAATCGCCGGGTTCCTATCCCCCATCGTCGCAGCCGCTGCGATGTTCTTTTCCAGCGCCTCCGTCATCGCGAACTCGATGAGACTGAGCCGCTCGGGCGAGCAGGATTGAAGCTCTGAGCCGGCAAAGTACAACGCACATCCCTCAAACCAACTGGCCGGCAGAACTCATACCAGACCCGACAGAATCAGCCCTTCAAGCGAACGCCTTTGCAAGCTGATGGGCGGCAGAATAACTCTTCAGAGCACCGTTGGAGTTGGCAGCACTTTTACGGTTCACATGCCGGTTGCGTCAGCTTGATCCATAAAGTCGATGAAAATACTTAAGTCTTTTCGATCAGTCTTGGATTTGATCTCATCTAATCTCGCTCAGGAATACAGGCGGAGAATTCCAATCACGGATCCTAAGGGCACGCTCCATGGCCGAGCGTTGCGCTGCTGCACTGACAAGAGCGGTTGTTTCCGCTCACGAACGGAAGCTCTTCGTTCAGGCATCAAGGCTCGAACGACGGTGGCGCATCGTCAGGGGCAGTTCCCCAGGTCCGCTCCGGCGAACTGCTCAGGTCGAAGTCGATCGTACCCCCATGTTCGACAAAGCTCTCAGGCAGCCACGTCTTTGTCCAGTTCTGTCCATTCACCTTCAGCGCCCGAACATACGGAGCATTCGTGCTGGCGCCGCGTGCGTTGATCACGATGTCTTTCCCGGGGCGATGGATGGTGATCTTCGAGAACAGGGGGCTTCCCAGCACTAGCTCCGCGCGCCCGGGAATCTCAGGATACATTCCGATCGCCGACCACACATACCAGGAAGACATCTCGCCGAGATCATCATTGCCGGGCATGCCCTTGGGCGAGTTGGTCCAGATCGTATTGAGAACCTTACGTACGGCCTCTTGCGTCTTCCAGGGCTGGCCTAGGAAATCAAAGAGCCATGGCGTTTCTATTGACGGCTCATTGTCCAGCTCAGCGTGTAGTCCGCCTGATTTTGTGACTGCAAGGCTGCCATCAGGGTTATAGAAGAACGCATTCAGACGCTCGCTCGCCTTCTCCATTCCTCCCATCATTGTGAACAGCCCTTTCGCATTGAACGGTACCATCCACAAATACTGTGCAGCACTTCCCTCCACGAATCCGTCATCCGACGCCGGATCGAACTTCGGCCAGGAGCCATCCGCGTTCCGATTCTGGATGTACCCGCCATTCGGAGTGGCTTGCGGATTGAAGATGTTTTTCCAGTACTGCGCGCGCTCCAGAAATTGCTTGCGAGTCGCGTCGTCACCCACCCGCCGCGCAAGTTCTGAAATCGCAAAGTCCGCGGCGGTATCCTCCAAAGTGTCTGCCGCTGGCCCCCATGCATTTGCTCCCACAGGGATGTAATGCAGCGAGAGCCACTTGTCCAGCGAAGGCCTTTGCCCGACGCACTCAACCTCGCATCCCTCATTGCTCAAGTCATGCGCGGTCGGAACCGTCGCTGCTTTCACTAGGGACTGATAAGCGGCCTTCACATCGAAGTTCTTCCCGCCGAAAGCCAGAATGTCGGCGATAGCGGGTGCCGCTGGATCCCCGTTCATCACATGCGTTATACCCGCATTGTGTGTCCAGCGATCCCACTCGCCTCCATTCTGCTTTGCCTGATTCAACAGCGACTGGGCAAAGTCCCCGGCTGCATCCGGCTCCAGTAGCGCCAGGAGCTGCAGTTGCGATCGATAGACATCCCAGCCCGAGAACGTACCGTACTGCGCCTTTTGCGGCGCAGCCACCCGATGAACCTTGCCGTCCATTCCCAGATAACGCCCGTCAGTATCGCTGTACAGGTTCTCTCCCATCAGCGAGTGGTACAGAGCGGTATAGAAAACAACTTGCTCATCCTGTGTGCCGCCTTCTATTTCCATGCGGCTCAGCGCTTCGTTCCAAGCCTCGTGCGCCTTCCGATGAACAGAATCGAACGATGTTCCCTCTGGATTTTCGGCTCGCAGGTTGGCCTCTGCGTTCTGCTCGCTGACGTAGGAGATGCCGACGCGCACTCCCACGGAGTTTGATTTCGCAGTATCCAGTACGACCCAGCCACCCGAGCCTTTGTCCGGTGGCACGAAGCCTTTTTCCCCGTACGTAGTACCACCGCTCGCATCCGTAGTCTGCGGTCTAACTGTCGAGTCCTGCCATGTGCCCGCACTTGCGAATGGCGCATCGAAATGGGCCACGAAGTAAAGTGTGTAATAGCTGCGGCGGTCAGCCGTGCCGATATAGCCGCAGAAGTTGCCGCTGGTCACTGATCCTGAAACCGTCCGCGTCTTCGCATCAATATGAATATGAGCATCGGTGCTGCCTGTCTCAGAATAAGCAGTGCGTATTAGCATCGCCGCCGGCTTTCCCTGCGGATAGGTAAATCGTCCCGAACCTGTACGCAGCGTTGCCGTCAACTCCGCAACAACTCCGCTCTCAAGCTTCACTTTGTAGTAACCAGCCTGGGCAGTCTCGTCATCATGAGAGAAGGTGCTGCCGTACTTCTCCGCGCCTGCGTCGTCTGCCGGCGACGATGTAATCTCTCCCACGTAGGGCATAAAGGGGATATCGCCGCTTGCCCCGGCACATCCGGTGCCCATCAAATGTGTCAGCGAGAACCCGCTTATCCGGTCTGCCGAGTATTCGTAACCGCCCGGCGCCGCGGGCCGGCCTCGATCATCCCGCTTTGAGCCCGGCACGTCCTCCCTCGGCTGCCGCGGATGATTTCTTGGCTCTTCCGGACTCCATGCCAGCATCCCCAACGGCAGCGTTGCACCCGGATAATCATTTCCGCCATTCGTTGTGCCTATCAGCGGATTCACGAGTGCAGCAGGATCGCTATTCGCGTTCTTGCTTGTCTGACTAACTGCTGACATCAATCCGAAACAAACCAACAATCCCACAACACCAAGACCGCACCGCATATTAGCGCGAAACATGATTCACTCCATTCGGCAAACCAGATGCGAATAACCAACTCATCCATCATCGCATTCCGGATGGAGTGCTCTTTCAGCGCACTCGCACTGAAAACAGAGCATGGTGCGCCAGGATAAAGAGCGTGCGGCGATCCGCACCTCCGAAGATCAACTGCAGCGGGCGTTCCGGCACATCGATCTCCGCGATCTGCTTCCCGTCGTTTGCATAGACAAAGACCTGGCCATTCGCAACGTACACGTTCCCGTGCTCATCCACTGCGGCGCTCTCGCCCCCGCGCTGGGCAAACGGCGTCAGTTCCGCCAATGTCCCGTCGGCTTGTACTTTGGCTCTGTAGGTAATGTCTTCTGATTCGCTGCTGATAAAAACTTTCTTTCCGGGCTCTGCTGCGATCAATCCGTAGGTATCGAGGTTGTCGCTGAATCTCCAGCCCGAAGTATCGCTGGCCGGCCCCTGTTGAAACACCCTTCCCGCCGGCATCACCGCGCTTCCATCCCGCGATACATACTCACGCTTCTTCGGTGCCGTAGCATCCGCGGCAAACATCTCTGCCAGGGTAGTGAAGCGCATCGTGTCGACGTTCAGCTGATCTTGAAACTCACCGTTATTCCACCAGTTCACAGGTAACAGGAAGGCCGCATCTTTGTGCGCCTGCGACGGCGTCGCCTTCACAACATCAAGTTCCTGCGCGGTGCTGCCAGGACGAAACGTGTACACCGTGCCTTCCGTTCTTGCTGATGAAACCACCAGAAGATTGCCTGACTTATCGAACGCCAGGTTTACCGGATCTAGAGGATTGTCGCGTTCAATCGTAAGACCTTCTCTCTCCGACCATCCATATATGCGTTGATTGTGGTGGTCGGCAAAATACAGCTTGCCTTCCGCATCCGAGGCTGCACCCGAAATGGAGAAGAAGCCCTTTTCAAGTACCCGAACTTTACTGCCCGCTTCCAGTACGGCCGACGCATCGGCTTCGACGGGCCGCTGCGAGTCCTCAGAGATATCGAGCCAGGCAAACTCCCGCTCGCGCACTTCAAGGTGATGCGTCACATCCTCGATTGCATTCTCATAAGGAAACTTGCTGAGTCGCAGGAACGTGCCGCACCCGTTAGCGTCGCAGATGCCGTAACCGCTCTCTGCATTCACATGCACATTGCGGAAGTGAATATCCGAAGAAGCATAAATGCGCACAGCAGACGGGAAGGGAGCCCGGGAACGCGTCACACGATACCCGTGATAGTTGGCAATCGTCAGATTTTTGCAATGATCGATTTCGAGTGAGAGTGCTTCGGGACTCTCACCTGCTTCCTCCTCGGTTTGTGGCGAGTTGATATCCCAGTTCTCCACGTGATCGAACTTAATTTCATTTCGAACATGGTGCTCAGTCGACAGCTCGTATACGTGCCCCGGCGTCTTTGTGTTGGACACCAGAAATCCCGACTGCGCAAATGTGTTTGGCGTCCAGATATTCGCAAACGTTCCCCCGCCCCCATCTGCCACCCACAGACTCGGGTACTGACCGTCCCATCGCTTGCGAAGATCGGGATCAGCCGTATGGTTGTTGTTATAAGGATTGCCGCCGCTTCCGTGTCCTCCCAAGAACCTCACGTCATTCATCAGGGAGTTTTCGCCCGCCTTCCACAGTACCGCAACTGCCCGTGGATTGATGCCGCCCGTAAACACTCCGATTCCGCTCAAAATGTTCCGCCCTCCTGGTGGAGCAAGCAGCACCGCCTTCGGAGCACCAACACCCTGATACCCCGGCGTCTCATCCAGCAGGTCGATCTGTGTGAGCGTCGGATGCAGCCCTAAGAGCACGGTGTCGGGCTTCAGCGCGATCGTGTCACGCACTACGTAATGTCCGCTCGGAAGAAAGAGCACACGATGCGTATTGATCGCCTCCTGCAGTGCCGCCGTATCGTCGCTAATGCCATCACCCTTCAACCCCAGCTTGCGCACATTCACCCACTCAGTGCTCGGCGGTAACGGCCCGATTGCATGTGGAAGTGGTGCGGGCAGGGAATCGAGTGGCGCGGCATCGAATTGCACCCCAATCGTCCCCATTCTTCCCAAACCCGGCACGATCAATCCGTAGGTGAAGCTTTTGACCTTGTAAACCGGACCCTTGCCGGCGATCGTCTTCCCACTCTCCCGCAGCTTCGCAAACACAGGCGCATTGCTTAAAACAGCATCCTGGAACCCGACTTCCGTCAGCGGACTCTTCTCCAGGCTGATCGTTACAACTGGGCCCCGAATGTTCTCAAATCGCGAGTCCTTCACCCAGAGCTGATCGGGATAGCCCTCATCAATGTCGATGGCCTTTGGCACGTTTCGAAACGTGTCCCGAATCAGCGTCAACCCGGCTTCATGTTCACGAATTGCCGCTTCGCTCTGACCTTCGAACTCCGAATCAATCAACGTAAACTGCCATGCCGGAGAAGTCTTTTCCGTCAATATTCCGTAACGACCACCGTAGAAATGCAGATCCTCTGCTTCATTTCCTGCCTGGTAGATCCCTGCCAGTCCCGCCCCCAGATGAAAATTCATGTGCGCAAGAAACGAATGCTGCGCCACGTGGAACCGCACCGCAACCGCCGCCGGATTGCCCTCTCCGATCTCGAAGTCAATGTTGCTCATCGCCGAATAGAACGTATTGGGATTGGCATCGGCTACGTTGATGTTTGGAGGCACCGAGCCTGGCGGGGGAAATGCGATACGATCCCGGGCGCTCTCCCGCTCATGAGGCGTCTGTCCCGTAAACATCACCATTACGCCCATCCCCTTCTGGAAGCCCGGAGTATTCGGCGGCAGCACAAAAACCGGACGTGTGGCGCCATACCCAATCAACCGCACGCCCGGCCATAAATAAACCGTCCGCGTGACGTCGTAGCGTCCCTCGCGAATGAACACAATGCCCTCGCGCCCTGTGCCCGAAGCCTTGTCAATGGCTGCTTGCAGTGCGCCGGAACTGTCCCCACCCATGACAGGCCCGTCCAGATAAACTGCCTTCGGATCGTCGAGACGCGCAGTGATCACGGACGACGCGAACGCCGTTAGCCAGGTGCTCAGTACCACGAAAGCCATCACAGCTCTTTTCATGAGGTTCACCCCTTGCAAGGTCAAGGCTGGAACTGCGGAATCCAGCATACGCGAGCTATGACGTCATCCTCCGGTCAAACTGGACGTTCTGCGTGCTAACATCCACTCATCCGGCTCGCCTACCGGCTTGAGCCGCGGAGGTCGAAATGAGTCCAACTACACGGCGTAGTTTCCTTAAGACAGGTCTGGCCGCTGGCGCCATTGCTACCGTTGGCAACCTTCCAGTCGCCGCTAAGCGCACCGCAACCGATACGGTCGTGCTCGGCCGCTCCAAATTGCAGGTCACCCGTCTCGCTTTCGGAACAGGAACAGACGGTGGCGCCGTCCAGGCGGGGCTTGGGCAGAAGGAATTCACCCGCCTGGTTCACTACGCATACGACCACGGCATCCGCTTTTTCGAAACCGCCGAAGCCTATCAGACCCCGGCCATGCTGGGTGAAGCGCTCAAAGGCCTGCCCCGCGACAGCTATCAATTGATGAGCAAAGTGACCACCTTCCATGAGGGCATCGACCCGCAAGCCAAATTCGACGAACTGCGGCGCACCTCCCAGACGGAGTACTTCGACATCATGCTATTGCACTGGCAACATACCGCCGATTGGCCGGAGACAACGAAGCGATGGCAGGACGGCATCCTCGAGGCGCAGCAAAGAAAAGCCATCCGCACGCATGGAGCTTCCGTCCACGGCCTTCCCGCTCTTCGCCAGATGCCGGGCACTCACTGGCTCGACGTTGGCCTGATCCGCATCAACCACAACGGCTCGCGCATGGACGGCCCGACTTACGAAGATACGAACCACCCTGACAATGTGAGCGAAGTTGTCGATCACATTCGTCAGTTGAAGAAGGAAGGCCTGGGTGTAATCGGCATGAAGCTGTGCGGCGGCGGCCAGTTCCAGAACAGCCACGACGATCGCACCAAAGCCATGAAGTTCGCGTTCCAGAATGCCGGCGTTGACTGCGCTACCGTCGGCTTCAAGAGCACCCAGGAAATCGACGAAGCCATCAGCAATATGAATTTGGCACTGGCCTAGCCGCCAACCTAACCGACACCCGATTCGGCCGCAGTACTAAATCCGAAACCAATAGCAAGAATAGCGTTCGAGCGCCAGGCTCGAGCGCTATTTGCGTTTGTGCGGGCACGGCCCGGCCTTGGTCTTCGATCCGCTGTCGTGCATCCCCGACATTGCAGAAATTGATCGATCGCGAAGCTCTGCCGATAAAGCCACTAGAGCAACGACATCGTGCAATAGCAGCATGCCCAGCACGTTCAGATCTGCCATTTGAAGTTGTATTCCGGATAGGTCGGCTGGCTGTCATCACGGAGCTCGAAAGAAGGTACTCATGTCGACTGCAACCCTGGACGAAATGCAAATCCGGAACGATATAGCTGCTGGTCCACAGATGGGAAAATCTCCCGACAATCTCCGAAAACGGGAAATCAAGCAAGCCGTCGTGGATCAACGAACCGGCAAATACCTCACGTTCCTGCTGGGCCGCGAAGAGTTTGCGATCCAGGTTCTCAAGGTGCGCGAGATCATGGGAATTCAGGACATCACCGCGGTGCCGCAGACGCCCTCATACGTGAAGGGCGTGATCAACCTGCGAGGCAAGGTTATTCCCGTTGTCGATCTCCGCCTTAAATTCTGCCTCCCGGAGATCGATTACACCCAGCGCACTTGCATCATCGTCGTTCAGGTTGAATCCGCTGGCGTCACGCTACATACCGGCATCATCGTCGATGCAGTCTCTGAGGTGTTGAACCTTGCGGCGGGCGATGTCGAAGATACGCCGGACTTTGGCGATGGAGGCAACTCCGCTGCGAGCTACCTCCTCGGAATGGCAAAGATCAAGGGCAAGGTCAAAATACTCCTCGACATCGATCGAGTGCTGAGTGCGCAGGAAGTGCATGGGCTCGACGGGTTGATGCAGAACTGATTGAGAAATTGAAAAGAAGGAGAGCATGGGATGGCATCGCAAATGACAATCGGGAAGAAATTGTTCAGCAGCTTCGGCGCTTGTGTAGCGCTGACCCTCGCTGTGGGAGGCACTTCACTTTGGCTGATTAGCAGTCTGGGCTCGAGCATAAACAAGGTCGCTCATGTCACCGCTCGCAAACAGTTCCTCGCTGCTGAGATCGACGGAGCGGAGTCGAACATGCTGGCCGCCGAGCGAGGCATTCTGATCCGGTCGATGATGAAGGACGCGGCTCTCGTTGCTCAATACAACCAGGACTATCAAAACGCGGCTTCTGCGATGAAGAGCGAGCTTCAGGAGATGACTCCCCTCGTCGAGACCGAAGAAGGTCGCAAAGTCCTTGCCGCGATTCAGAGCGATCTGGATACGTCGACTCGCCTTCATCAGGAATTTCTCCAGCTCGTGAGCGCGGGAAAGGACACCGAGGCGGCCGCTTTCATGAGGGACAAGATCATCCCCAATCTCGACTCACTCAGCAAGCAGGCCGCTACCGAGAAACAATTGTCTGCTGAATTGATGACAACCGCGCTTAAGGACACTTCGGAGAAAGTCGCGCTCGGCAATTGGGTTACCGTAATCATGCTCGTCTTCTCGTTGACCGCCGCCGCGTTGATCATATTCGTGGTACGCCAGATCAATACCTCTCTTCGCAAGGCCATCAGCGATCTCTCCGAAGGTGCGGGACAGGTGGCCAGCGCAGCCGGCCAGATCTCCTCGTCGAGCCAGTCTCTCGCTCAGGGCGCCTCAGAGCAGGCAGCCTCACTCGAAGAGACCTCCTCTTCCAGTGAAGAAATCAATTCCATGGCTCGCAAAAACGCTGAGAATTCGCAGACCGCCCATTCCCTCGTCCTGCAGTCACAGCAGCGAGTCGATGAGACGAACCATTCGCTCGAGACCATGGTGACAGCCATGTCCGATATCAAGAATTCGAGTGACAAAGTATCGAAGATCATCAAGGTCATCGATGAGATCGCCTTTCAGACCAACATTCTGGCGCTCAATGCAGCGGTGGAAGCAGCCCGGGCCGGTGAGGCCGGAATGGGTTTTGCCGTCGTTGCGGACGAGGTTCGCAATCTCGCGCAGCGTTGCGCTCAAGCCGCGAAAGACACTGCTGCGCTCATTGAGGAGTCGATCAGCAAGTCCGACGACGGCCAGACGAAAGTGGAGCAGGTTGCCGTTGCCATTCGCGCCATAACGGAAGAGTCGGCAAAGGTGAAGACGCTGGTGGACGAGGTGAGTGTGGGCAGCCAGGAGCAGACTCGAGGCATCGAGCAGATCGCCAAGGCGCTCACTCAGATGGAGCAGGTCACACAGCAGTCAGCAGCCAACGCAGAAGAAAGCGCTGCGGCCGCCGAGGAGTTAACTGCGCAGGCATCCACGCTCATGGAAGTTGTCCATCAGCTGAGCTCGATGGTTGGCGGCATGCAGGGAATTGACCATGGTCGCTCCAATCGTCAAGCCTGGCAGTCTCCATCGCTCGACCACCCCATGCCGCTCAAGAGAGTCAACCACCGTGCAGGAAGAGCAGCGGTGAAATCAGACGCGATTCCCATGGATGCAGATTTCAAGGCCATGGCTTGAGCTACGTAAAATCCACAAACTCAAGGGCGCGCTTTCAGCCGCGAGACACGTACCGTTGCTACGAGCGCGCCTTCCCCAGTGATCACCCATTCAAGGATCTGCCGTATGCCGCGCCCGGAATCGATCGCAGCCAAAGAGAGCGGAATGTCTGAATTTCTATCGGCTCAGGTAGAAAACGCCGCCGTACAGGTCGTTTTGGGAAATCTCGGAACCCTGGAGAGAGTCACCCTCCTCCGGGGAATCTGTGAATCCGCCGAAGTCAGTAACCGCAGCGACATCGCTCAAATCATCAACGACACAATCAAGGCGGCCCACGAGACACCAGATAACCTCATCGCTGACTCGCTGATCTCCGATTGCATCACCCGCGTCCAGCAACTGCTCTGCAGTCGCAGCGCCGAACCAGGCTGCAACCCGGCACCATCTGTCCCCGCACTCGAAAACCTTCCCCTGACTCCGCTTGGCGAAGATAGAGAATTGCTTGGCGACTTCGCCATGGAATCGCGTGATCACCTGGGGCAAGTCGAAGTTCAGATGATCACTCTGGAGAAGGATCCGCACGATTCCGAAGCGATCAATACTACGTTCCGTGCGTTCCACACAATCAAAGGTCTTGCAGGATTTCTCGGCCTCGATCAGATTCGCGAGATCGCACATGAAACGGAGACGCTTCTCGATCTCGCTCGCAACCATCGGCTGATCATCTCCTCCGCGATTGTGGACACTGTCCTCGCCTCCGTAGACTTCCTGAAGGCAGCACTCCTGAACCTGGAACAGCGCCTTTCCGGCGCTCCGGCTTGCTCTCTCCCGAACAAGACCGTTCTGGTGAACCGAATCCGCGCTGCATCCTTCATTACCGAAGAACGTTCTGCCCCATCCTTCCCTTCGGAACCAGAGAGTGTTGATGCCTCTCCGCTCGCAGACGCAGTATCCAGCACCGAATGTACTCCCCCCCCCGAGCGGCGCAACGTCGACGACCGCAAGAGTCGAGCGTCGGATTCCAATTGCGTCAAAGTCGGCACCGCCAAGCTCGACTATCTCGTCGATATGGCCGGCGAGCTCGTCATAGCGGAATCCATGGTCCGCCATCATCCTGAACTCGCTCAGCTACACACCCCTGCGCTGCTGAACAGTCTTGCGCAAATGGCCAGGATCACAAGCGACCTGCAGAAGACGGCCATGTCGATGCGCATGGTTCCCATCGGCGGCCTCTTTCAAAAGATGAATCGTCTCATACGGGACCTTGCTCGCAAGACTGGCAAGCAGGTCGAGCTGGAAACCGTAGGCTCTGAAACTGAACTTGATCGCAATGTGGTGGAGGAACTCGCCGATCCCCTCATGCACATGGTTCGCAACGCCGTCGATCATGGTCTCGAATCCGAAGAAGAGCGTGTCGCAGCTGGCAAAAGCTCGATTGGGCACGTTCGTCTCCGCGCGGGACATCAGGCCGGCCACATCGTCATCGAAATCGGCGATGACGGACGCGGCTTGAATCGCGATCGAATCCTCGAGAAAGCACGGCAGATGGGCCTCATCGAGGAAACGAAGAACCTTGCAGACGCTGAGCTCTTCGATTTGATCTTTCATCCCGGCTTTTCCACTGCCGTTGAGGTCACCGATGTCTCTGGCCGCGGGGTGGGAATGGACGTCGTGAAGAAGAAGATTCAGAAGCTTCGCGGGCATGTCGAAATCTCGTCGAGTGCCGGAAGCGGAACGAGTTTCTGTCTTCGTCTGCCCCTGACGCTCGCCATCATCGATGGTCTGGTGGTCGGTGTCGGATCGGAACGCTACATAGTTCCAATCTTTTCGGTTCGCGAGATGCTCCGTCCCACCCCGGAGATGATCTTCACCATCGAAGGCATGCGCGAGATGGCTCTGGTTCGCAACAACCTGCTCCCGGTCGTCCGCCTCTACAAGCGCTTCGGAATTCAGCCGCGGTCCGAGCTGCCCGACGAGAGCCTTCTTATCGTGGCCGAGGTAGCCGGCCGGGCATACTGTCTCATGGTCGACGATCTGATCGGTAAACAGGAAGTCGTCATCAAGTCGCTCGGCCAGAGCATCAGGGAAGTCCCGGGCGTGGCGGGCGGCGCGATTCTCGGTGACGGCAGGGTCGGACTGATCCTTGACCTCGAGGGAGTCTTCCAGGGCGTAGCCAGATGATCAGCCATTCGCTCCAACCAAAAGCACCTTCTGACGAGAACTCGCCGCTGAGTCCCCTCGCGCTCACGCACAGAGAGTTCGCGCTGATATCCGAGCTGGCGCACGCTGAGTTCGGCATTGAACTTGGCCCAGGCAAGGAGCAACTCGTAGCGGCGCGGATCGGCAAGCTGATGCGGCACCTTTGCTTTTCAAATTTCCGCGATTTTTATAAACATCTGCAGGCCGATCATACCGGCCAGTACCTCATTCAATTGATTGACAGCCTCACCACCAATCACACCAGCTTCTTTCGTGAGCAGGCACACTTCGACTTTCTGGTGAACCCTATCTGCTCGCAGTGGGCAAGCAGTCGTCCGATGCGCATCTGGAGCGCAGCTTGCTCCAGCGGCGAGGAACCTTACACCATCGCGCTGATCGCCAGCGAACACTTCAAGGCTCGCCGCGAAGCTCTGCCGCATATTCTTGCTTCCGATATCTCCACACGCGCTCTTGAAACGGCTCGCAATGGCGCATACCCGGCTCAGCGGCTCCAGCACGCAACGGTTCCATGGCTTCGCAAGCATCTCCTGCGCGGCGAAGGCCATTGGGATGGCTGGTATCGAATGCGGCCTGAAATCATCGACATGGTCGACTTTCAAAGAATAAATCTGGTCCAGTCCTGGCCCGACATCGGCAGATTCGATGTCATCTTCTGCCGAAACGTCATGATCTATTTCAGCCACCAGACCCAGACACAACTCGTCAATCGCCTCGCAGAATGCCTGCAGCCCGGAGGTTACCTGTTTGTCGGACATTCCGAAACCTTGACAGGTATTCAACACGGATTGCAGCACGTTCAACCGGCAATCTATCGCAAGCGGGGAGCGAAACGATGAGAGAGTTCGTCATCGGCATAGGCGATGGAGGGGTAAGCCGCGATGCCGACGCCATGCTGATAACATATGCCCTTGGCTCGTGCGTTGCGCTCATGCTGCATGACCCGGTTGCCAGGGTTGCAGGCATGGTGCACTACATGCTTCCCGAATCTTCTCAATCGCCGGCCGACTCCGAGGCGCGTCCATACAAATTTGCCGACACAGCAATCCCGCTCCTCCTCCGTGCAGCGCTGGCGCAGGGTGCAGACAAAAGCCGCCTGGTTGTTATTGCCGCAGGCGGCGCGCAAATCATGAATGATAACTCGATCTTCAACGTCGGCAAACGCAACTGTCTTGCTTTGCGAAAAGCGCTATGGAAGTTCGGTTTGGTCGCTCATGCCGAGGACATTGGAGGAACCGTAGTCAGGACCGTTCGAATGGAGGTCGGCACTGGCCGCGTGTGGCTTCAATCCCCTGCAGGCAAGCGATGGGAATTGAATGCTCGTAAGGTGCGATCCGCGTTTCCTGGGGAGGAAGTCTCATGGCGTTGAACATCATGATCGTGGACGATTCGCCGGTAATGCGAACCTTCCTTCGCAAGGTCGTGCAACTGACGGGCATTCCCGTTGGCGACTGCTGCGAGGTCGGAGATGGCGAGGCAGCATTAAGCGTCCTCCGCCAGAAGTGGGTCGATCTCGTACTGACGGACATCAACATGCCCCGGATGAACGGAGAAGAACTCGTCAGGCAACTTGGGTTGGATCGCATGCTTTGCGACATACCCGTCGTCGTAGTGTCCACTGACGCGAGCCGCGATCGCATCGATCGCATGATCAAGCTCGGAGCACGGGGATATATCTCCAAGCCGTTTCTGCCCGAAACGTTGCGGGACGAGATTGAAAGAGTTTTGGGGGTTCAGAATGTCTAAACCAAATCTGGATCATCTCATCGCCTCAGCCGTCGCAGAAGTGCTTGAAACGATGTTCTTCTCTGAGATCCTGGGAGACGGCCAGCCCGACTTGAGTTGCACCGCGCTCGAAGCCCATGTTGCCTTTACGGGGAACTCATCCGGAACCGTTGATGTTCAGATCTCCGAAGCCGCCGCCCGTTCTCTGACGGCGTCGTTCCTGGGCGAATCAGAAGAGTCGTTGAGCGGCCTTCAGCTTGCGCATCTCGTCTGCGAACTTACCAACATGCTGTGCGGCTGCATTGTCTCCAAGATGTCGGCTCAGGGCTGCTTCAATCTCACTTCTCCAGAGCTGATCGAACAGCCGCATCACGAGTCAGACGAGCGCATTGAGATTCAGCGAAGTTTTGCAATTGAGCGAGGCACGCTGACCGTCTCATTGGCTTCGAGCGAGTTCGCATGACTTCGCAAAGCCGTATCCGGGTCCTCATCGTCGACGATTCGGCGATCGTGCGCAAGGTCCTCACCGACGCATTGTCGGGCGAACCCGACATTGAAGTTGTAGGAACGGCGCCGGATCCGTACGTCGCGCGAGACAAGATTCTCGCCCTCAAGCCCGACGTACTCACGCTCGACCTCGAAATGCCGAGGATGGATGGGCTCACTTTTCTCAAAAAAGTGATGCACTATCAACCGATGCCGGTGATAGTGATTAGCTCTCTTGGCGTCGCATCGAGCCAGGCCGCTCTGCAGGCTCTCGAGGCCGGAGCAATCGACGTTCTCGCCAAACCTGGCGGCCCGCAATCCGTAGGCGAACTTCGCCACACCGTGGCAGCAAAAATCCGTGCCGCTAGAGCCGCTCGACTGCGAAAAAGCGAGCACGCTCCTCAGGTGTCGCGGCCGTCCGTATTGAAGTGTTCGCCGCCTTTTGCGTCATCCGCCGTCATAGCGATCGGAGCCTCCACGGGAGGAACGGAAGCCATCCGCCACGTACTTGCCGGACTTCCCGAAAATGCCCCGGGAGTAGTCATCGCGCAGCATATTCCTGCGGTCTTCTCCCACTCTTTCGCTAACCGACTCAATGAGCTCTGCGCCATGCAGGTTCGCGAGGCTCAAGATGGCGACAAGCTCGAGCCGGGTGTTGCCCTCATCGCACCTGGCGGTTTCCACATGCTGCTCCGTCGTGGCTCATCGGGCTACCGTGTAGAGATCAAGGATGGTCCCCTCGTGTGCTTCCAGCGCCCGGCCGTGGACGTCCTATTTCATTCGGTAGCAGAAGTCGCGGGTTCAAATGCGACCGCAGCTATCCTCACCGGAATGGGTTCCGACGGGGTACACGGAATGCTCGCACTAAAAAAGGTCGGTGCTCGAACCATAGCTCAGGATGAGGAGAGTTGCGTGGTCTTCGGCATGCCGAAAGAAGCCATCAAGGTCGGCGCTGTCGACCACGTACTACCGCTCACCGCTATCGCCGACGCTCTTCTCGCTGGATCAAGGCAGTGCAGCCGCTAACTTTTCACGACTTTCAGCGTGATTGAGAGACATCATTCTATGGGCACCTGCATCCAACACTTCGTCACCTTATGCCTCCCCGAACCAGAAAACCCATCGATATCTCCGCCGCAGCCAAGAAGCTTCTCGGTTTCAAATCTCTTCGGCCCGGCCAGCGTGAAGCCATTCAAAGCCTCTTGGAAGGCCGAGACACCTTGCTGGTTCAGCCCACCGGCTCCGGCAAATCTGCCGTCTACCAGATCGCAGGCAGCCTTCTGGCTGGCTCAACCGTAATCATCTCGCCTCTCATCGGTCTGCAAAAAGATAAGGCGGAGTCGATTCAGGCCAGCAATTTGGATGAAACCGTCGTTCTCAGCTCCACGCTCGCTGCCTCGGAGCATCTGGAAGCGCTCGACCGTGTCGCCGACGGTGGAGTCGAGTTTATTTTTCTGGCGCCCGAGCAACTGCGAAATCCCGAAATACTTGATCGCCTCCGCAGTGCGAGCGTCTCCCTCTTCGCTATCGATGAGGCGCACTGCATCAGCCACTGGGGGCACGATTTCCGGCCCGACTATCTCGAGCTTGCTCACGTGATCGAGGCCCTCGATCATCCGGTCGTACTGGCGATGACCGCGACCGTCTCGAAAGAAGTGCGCACGGAAATAATTCAAAGAGTCGGCATGCGCGATGCGCGTGTCTTCGTGCATGGCTTCGATCGTCCCAATATCTCCTTGCGAGTGGATCTCTTCAGCGAAGAAGACGAGAAGCTCGAGGCCGTGGTCAAACGCGTCGAATTCGCGGAGAAGCCCGGCATTGTCTACGTCGCCACTCACAAACACGCTGAGAGTCTCGCCAAAGAGATAAAAGACCGCGGAGTAGACGCGGTGTTCTATCACGCCGGCCTCAAAGCGAAGGAACGGGACGAAATACAGGATCGCTTCATGAAGGGAGAGGTTCCCGTAATCGTAGCGACGAACGCCTTCGGGATGGGCGTTGACAAGCCCGACATCCGTTTCGTGTACCACGCCGATGTGAGCGATTCCGTTGACGGGTACTACCAGGAAGTCGGGCGCGCAGGGCGTGATGGCGAACCTGCTGAAGCAGTGCTTTTCTATCGTCCGGGCGACATCTCCGCTCAGCGCTACAAAACTGGAACGGGACGTGTGAATTCAGCCGACCTGCAGGCCATCACAGATGCCCTGGTCTCAAAGGAGAAATCGGCGAGCCCGCGAGAGTTGAGTCATGACACGGGGCTGTCTCAGCGCAAAGTCATCAGCATTGTTCACAAGCTCGAGGAAGTGGGCGCCGCCGAAAAACTTACGTCGGGTGAAATCAAGCTGGTACATAAGCAGACTCCCGCGCAAATGATTGAAGCTGCTTCCGAGCAGCAGCAGATTCTCAAAGAGCAGCGACTCCACCGGCTCCAGCAGATGCAACTATACGCAGAGGGTCGAAGCTGCCGTCGCGTATTTCTGCTGCACTATTTCGGGGATGACTCGAGCGGCCCATGCGGTAACTGCGACCGTTGCGAAGCCATGGGCGGAATGGCCATAGCGCGATAGACTTCTGAGCTCGATTGATTGACCGGTAACGCCGATACCGCGGGCGCGATGAATTCGCGCGTCTGCAAGCCAACTCACATCTCTTCTTGGCTGAAGACCAAGTACTTTGGCGTAGCCCCTCCCCACCTTCGGCATCCACAATGCCGATCACTGCTGCGAGGTCCACTCCCGGTCCAAAACCACGCTCAACGACTCCTTAGCATCCAACCGCGAGTACGCTTTTAGGAGTTTCTATGGCCAAGCAGGTTTCTGATCTGATCGTTGAGCGGCTGATCGAGTGGGGTGTCGACACCATCTTCGGCGTGCCCGGTGACGGCGTTGACGGATTCTTCGAGTCCCTGCGGACTCACCAGGACAAGCTGCGCTTCATTCAGGTCAGGCACGAAGAAGCCGCGGCCCTTGCCGCTGTTGGCTATGCCAAATACACGGGGCGCATCGGAGTTTGCGTAGCTACCTCGGGTCCCGGTGGCATTCACCTGCTCAATGGGCTCTACGATGCCAAATGCGATCAGGTTCCGGTGCTCGCCATAACGGGCCACACGTTTCACGATCTGATCGGCATGGACTATCAGCAAGACGTCGATCTCGACAAGCTCTTCATCGATGTCGCCGAATTCAATCAGCGAGTCATGGGCCCGGCGCACGCTGTGAACGTAGTCGACATGGCCGTCAGAACGGCATATGGCCGTCGCGGAGTCGCGCACATATGCATCCCCAAGGACATACAGGAGTGGCCCGTCTCCGAGAAGATGCGCAGTCCCGCAAATGTAAAAGGGCACAGCGGAGATTGGGAGCATTCTCCAACTTCAGTTCCGGCCGATTCGCTCCTGCGTCAAGCCGCGGAGATCATTAACGACGGATCCCGCGTTGCCATCCTTGTCGGTCGCGGAGCGCTGAAGGCTCGTGATGAAGTTGCACAACTCGCGGAGACCGTCGGCGGACCCGTGGTCAAGGCGCTGCTCGGCAAAGGAGTGCTCCCCGATCGCAGCCCCTATACAACTGGCGGCATCGGGCTGCTGGGTACCGCTCCATCCGTCGATGCGATGGAGGAATGCGACACATTGATCATGATCGGGACGAGCTTCCCCTATATGGACTTCCTGCCAAAGCCCGGAGATGCAAAGTGCGTTCAGATCGAACTGGACCCGACGCGCGTAGGCCTTCGTTATCCAGCAGACGTCGGTTTGGTAGGCGATGCCAAAGCTGTGCTCCACCATCTGCTGCCCCTGCTTAAGCAGAAGAATGGCAAGTTCCTCAAAAAATCCCAAGAGCGGATGAAGACCTGGAATGAGTTGATGGAGGAACGCGGCACGCGAAGCGACATGCCGATGAAGCCGCAAGTGGTAACGTACAACCTCAACAAATTCCTTGAAGATGATGCGATCGTGACCGCGGACAGCGGAACCATTGCAACGTGGACTGCGCGTGCAATTGAAATGCGAGGCAGGATGCAGTTCTCACTCTCCGGCTCGCTCGCCACCATGGCGAATGGCTTACCCTACAGCATCGGAGCAGCTGCGGCATTTCCCGGCCGCCAGGTTGTGTGTGTTGTGGGCGACGGCGGTCTCAGTATGCTGATGGCCGAGCTCGCCACGCTGGTGAAGTACAAGATGCGCGTAGCCGTCGTGGTGGTTAAGAACAATGTGCTCGGTCAGATCAAATGGGAACAGATGATTCTCGACGGCAATCCTGAATTTGGTGTCGAATTGCATCCCATCGATTTCGCAAAAGTTGCAGAGGCCTGTGGAGCCCGTGCCTTCACAATCGAGCGGCCTCAGGATGCCGAAGGTACATTTCGCGAAGCTCTCTCGCACCCAGGACCGGTTCTGATTCAGGCCGTCGTCGATCCAAACGAGCCGCCGATGCCCGGCAAGATCAGTACACAGCAGGCATACAAATTTGCCAAGTCTATTCTGCGCGGAGAGAAGGATGCCGCCAAAATCATCAAGACCATTGCCAAAGATCAGCTACGCGAGGTGATTTAATGCACTGTCTAACAGACATTCTTAGTGTTGATTCACGCCACCGCTGCATTCGCTTCAAGACTGAAATCCGCAATCAGCGGTAGGTGGTCCGACGCAATCAGCGCCTTCCGGCTGCGCCACACCATCGTGTCCTCTAGCTTCAACGGCTCTTCGTAGTAGCAATAATCCAGGCTGAGAATAGGAAGAACACCTGGATAAGTCCGCTCAAACCGAAACGGCGGCCGAGGCCGATGGCTCAGAAAGCTCTTCTGCAAAACCTTCGTGGTCCGCCCGCGCGTCCATTCATTGAAGTCACCGATCACAATGCGCGGTCCACTTAATTCAGGCTTGGCGAGAATCTCATCCCCGATCAAAGCCTCAATCTGCTTCCGGCGCTCCATGTAGCCCGTTCCGAAATGCACGTTAAAGACATTTACCCTCAACCCTTCACCAAGGTCAATCACGCAGTGAAGAACTCCGCGCTCCTCCCGACTTGCTTTTGGAAGTTCATGCGTGTGCGCTTCGACGATAGGGAAGCGGGACAAGACCATATTGCCGTAGCGTCCTCCGTGAAGCGGACGTGTTTTGCCAAAAGCCATATGCAGCTTTGGAAATGCCGCGGCAATCTGATTTGCCTGGTCAAACCTACCCGTGCCGTCCTGCGCATCCACGATCTCCTGCAGGCAAAGAATGTCCATGTCGAGTTCGGAGATGACGCGGATCACTCGTTCGGAGGAAATCGTGCCGTGGATCCCACGGCACTTATGCGTGTTGTAGGACGCTACTCTGAATCGCATCGAAGGTTTGCTCATTGCTGTCTCTGAAACACCAACCCCATCAGTTCTGTTGCTCTCTCCGTTACCGGCCGGTGTTCCCATTCCTGCAGTGAAATCCTTCTGCTGTTTTCAAGATCAAGTGCCATGTCGTTTTCGAAACGCATTGCTATATTCGTATCTCGTAGCGCGAGGTTTACTTCATCATTAATGCCGAAGGAACGATTATCGAAATTTGTCGACCCAACCACTGTCCACAGATTATCAATGCACAATACTTTCGCATGAATCATGGAGGGCTGGTACTCATAAACCTCTGCACCCGCCTTCAGCAGCTCCCCATATCCCGCGCGGCTGGTGCTGCGCGTGACCACATGATCGCTCTTCCGGCCTGGTACAAGGATCCGCACCCGAAGTCCGCGTTCCACAGCACGGCACAGCTCCTTCATCAGGTTCTTGTCCGGCAGAAAATATGGCGTCGTAATCGAAATGCTTTCGCGAGCCGACGCAAGCAGCAGCTGAAACAGAATCCTGGCCCGCGTGCCACCACCCACCGTCGGAGTGCTGTTCACCACCATGGCCACCAGCGGGTTGTCGTTCTTTAAGCTCGGGAAATACGCATCTCCCGTGAGCACCTCGCCCGACGTCGCCAGCCAGTTCTCCGCAAACGTTGCCTGGAGATTGCAGACAGCTTCTCCTTCAATCCGAACATATGAATCCCGCCAGCGCGGATGCCCCTTCGTACCTGTGTACCACTGATCCGCAATTCCAGCACCTCCGATAAAACCGATCCGGCCGTCCACAATCATCAATTCACGGTGCGTACGATGATCCAGGTGCATCAGCCGATGCCAGCTGAGCCGGTTGTACCAACCCACTTTCCCGCCTGCCTCAAGAAGCGGGGCCAGATACCTGTTCGTGGTTGTAGCGCTTCCAATTGCATCGATCACCAGGTTCACTTGCACGCCTGCCCGAGCCCGCTCCGTCAAAGCAGAGATGTACTGATCGGCAATCTTTCCCTTCGCAAAGATATACGCCTCGATGTTCACGCTTCGAGTCGCATTCCGAATAGCCTCCAGCTCCGCCGGATAAAACGATGGACCATTCGTCAGCACCTCTAAGGTGCCGGTCCGGTTCACCTGCGCATCGCTCAGCGCCTCCAGTATCTGCAGGAATCGCTCGGAATCGTTTGGTGGCACCCCTTTGCGATCGGTCAGCTCGTATTTCGGTGTCGGACCGATCAACCCGCCGATGAGCGATGAAGCAACCAGCACAAGCGCAACTGTCCCCAGCACCGCAACTCCGGTGGGGACAGAGACGGCCATCAGGCATACGAGCACAACCATATAGATGCGGTTAGAATCGCAATCGTTAGGGTCTGAAAATCTCTACAACCGAATCAACATCAACATCTGCCCTATTCGCGCTCCGGCAGGTTCTGCATGTCAATTCCCAACTGCTGGCACTTCTTATAGAGATGGCTGCGCTCCAGCCCTAATGCCTTCGCCGTCTGGGTAACGTGCCGTCCGTGCCGTTGAAGTTCTGCCAGCACGGTATCCCGCTCAAACGCGAGCACCCGGCTGGCCAGCGGGCCCTCCCCGTGGATATCTGAAGACGCGCCGGATTTTCCGCGGGTCTTGGCCGCAGGAAGCGCTGCCTGCACATCGTCGGCCTCCACCTGCGTCCCGGCCAGAAGCAGCAACCGCTCGACCACGTTTCTCAGCTCGCGAATATTTCCCGGCCATGCATACTCTTTCAAAGCCTCAATCGATGCGGCACTGAAGGGCACAGGTTTCCAGCCGTTTTGTGCGCTCACCTGCCTTGCAAAATGATCCACGAGCGCAGGCAGGTCTTCATTGCGATCCCGAAGAGGAGGCAGCGTCAGGGGAAACACAACCACCCGGTGATAAAGATCGCGCCGGAATCCGCCCGCCTCGACCAGCTGCTCGAGATCGCGATGTGTGGCGACCACCACGCGTACATCCACCTTGGTTGGCTTATCCGCGCCGATCCTCTCGACCTCTCCCTCCTCCAGAACGCGCAGCAGCTTCGCCTGCATGGCGATCGGCATATCTCCGATTTCGTCGAGAAAAAGTGTGCCCCGATGCGCTTGCTCGAATTTGCCGTTGTGCCGCTGTGCCGCGCCCGTAAAAGAACCCTTTTCGTGCCCAAACAGTTCGCTCTCGATCAGCTCAGCAGGAACCGCCGCACAGTTCAGCGTCACAAACGGGCCTCCGGTTCGCTGGCTCTTTTCGTGCAGCGTACGCGCCACAAGTTCCTTACCTGTGCCCGTCTCGCCATAGATGCACACGCGAGTCTCGCTAGCCGCCACACGCTCTATCTGCGCCATCACCCGCCGCATCGTGTCGCCTGTCCACACCATCGTATGCTTGCCCACACGCGTGCGCAGATCTCGATTTTCTGCTTCGAGCCGTGTCAGCTTCACAGCGTTGTCGAGAGTTACCAGCAGCTTTTCCGTCGAAAGCGGCTTTTCCAGAAAGTCCAGCGCGCCCAGTCGAGTCGCTTTCACGGCCATCTCGATGTGCGCCTGTCCACTCATCATCACAACCGGCGCAGAGACTTCGGCGTTCTTTAAGTCCTCAAGCAGCGCCAGTCCGTCGCGCTTTGGCATCACCACATCGCTCAAAATCAGATCGAAAGGTTGCGCGCAAGCAAGTTCCAGCGCGCGTGCAGCATTGTCGCAAACCACTGCCTCGTGTCCTGCGAGCCGAAACGCACGGGACAGGGAAGCGAGCGTATTTGCCTCATCGTCAACGATCAGGATCTTTGCACTCATGCATCAGCCCTCGGCAGAGTGATCACAAAAGTCGCACCCTGCCCTTCTCGGCTCTCCACCGATATGGTACCCGCGTGGTCCGCCACTACGCTCTGGACAATTGCCAGTCCAAGGCCCGTTCCATGCTGCTTGGTCGTGTAATAGGGCGTGAACAGGCGCTCGCATTCTTCTGGTGTTAAACCCTGTCCTGTATCCGACACCCGAATTTCGACCTTGCTCTCGCGGTTGCGTGCTGCAATTCTCACCGTGCCGCCGTCGGGCATCGCGTCTTTTGCGTTGAGCACTAGATTCGATAGCGCTCGATGAAGAAGTTCGGGATCCACCATCATTGGCATGGGTGCGTCCTCGAGCTCCGTCACCACGTCTACTCTTGGCCCGTCTTCACTCCCGGCCGCATATAAATTGCGCACGCGAGCTACCAGGTCTTTGGCATCGACCCTCTCCAACTCAGGCTTGGGCATCTTGCTGAAGTCGCTGAACCGCCCGATGATCTTTTTGAGATTGCCGATCTCCATGCTTAGCGTATGCGTGCTCTCGTTGAACACCTCGTCGAATTCTGCAGGCGGCAACTGCCGCGCGCGCGCCAGGTTCTCAACCGTCAGTTGTAAGGGGAAGAGCGGATTCTTTAGCTCATGCGCCAGTCTCCGCGCCAGTTCGCGCCACGCGGCAACACGCTCGCTCTGCACCAGACTTTCGCGTTGAGTTTCAAGCTGCTCTGTCATGTGATTGAAGCTCTCGGCCAGCACGCTGACCTCATCGCTCCCGCGTACCGGAACCCTCGCGTCCCACCTTCCGCTTGCGACTTCTTCCGCAGCGCGTGCAAGTTCCTCGACTGGGCGGGATACGCGCGCGGCTATCCACAAACTGAAGATAATTGCCAGCAGGATGCCACCGCCCGCCACTCCATACGCGATTCCTCGAATCTGTTTTTGCTCCGCAACAAGAGCATTGCGCGAGATCGCCACCGTCAATACAGCCAGCACGCCTCCGGCAGAACTCTTTAGCGGAATTGCAGTGGCAGCCACACTCTCATCGCGCTGCGAAGTCAAATGAAGAACTCCGCTTTCTTGATGTCCGCTCCTGCGCGCCTTCTCGATCAGCCCGGCATATTTGATCCCACTCGGCACCGCTCCATCCGGACCAACAAAGTTCTTCGCGTCAAATCCACTCGCATTGCCGGTACCCGCTTGCTCTGCTTGTGCTTCACTATATAAGCCCACCTGCATTCCGGGCGCAGCTGGGATATCCGCAAGAAAGCCCTGATCCATCCGCACGCCCCCGACCAGTTTCACGGCTGGCTCTGAGCCATGAATTGCCTGCACAGAAAAGAGTCCAAGGGCTGTGCTGCCATCCGGCAACTCCTCTCGTTTCAGAAATGGAGTTTGTGTGGTTGCCTTCGACGCGGGCTCCTGATATCCAAATCGAGCAGGCCATTGTGCGGAACTGACAATGCCTCCGTCAGGGCCGACGATCTCCAGGAAATCGAGGCGCGCATCCTGGGCAAGTGTCTGTGCTTCGTTCAGAAAAGGTGCCGTATCACCCGACTGGACCAGTTCGAATGCCATGTTTCGCACGCGTTCCTGACTCGCGATTCTATCGATAGCCGAAGCAACATCTGCCGATCGGTGTTGGAATTCACGCTGAAACTGGCTCACAAACAGGGCCGTTTCATCCTGGTCGCGCTGCTCAAACACTTGTCTGATCCGCAGCAACACCGTCCACGACACAGCCGCTACAGCAGCCGCTACGGTCAGCGAAAAGAGTAGCAGCAATCGTTGCCGCAGGCTCACCGGACATCCTCCAGCGACGCGCTCGATAGGTCAGGCGAGCCATCGGCGCGAAGATGCACATCCCTGAGCCTCGCTCCGATCGCATAGCCGCGAGGCAGATCAAGAAGAGGAACGATGCGATGATTGTCCAGGATCGACAGCTCTCGCTTATACAGATCTTCAGATGTCTTATCGGCCACCGATGCAGGCAGCCCAGCGTCCCAGAGAATCCTCTCCATTGCTGCCCCGCAATCGCTTCCTGCGATGAGGAACTGCCGCAGCACAAGGTCAGCATGCTGTGTCCCGGCCGCCGCCATCTGCACGTTGAAACCAGCTTCATGCAGATTCAAAGCTATTCGCTGCGCGGCCAGCTGCATTGCACCATCACCCTCGGCGCTCATCGTGATAGCTCCTGTTGCCAACCCTCCGCGCAGCTGATGCGCCCTGTTAAGGTCTCGCTCCGTCGAAAACAGAAACGAGTATCCGCTCATCTTTTGCGGAAGCAAGCTCGCTGTTACCTCGCCCTGCTTTTGAAAGATCACGTTATACAGTGCGCCTCGATCCACCGCAGCCGCGATCGCTCCTCTAGCTTTCACGTTTGCCAGCATGCCGCTTTCGCCGAGTTGGAGCGCAAGCAATACGATCGGCGGCGACTGAATCACAGAAAGGTGTTGCTGCTGTGCCAGTCGCAACTGCTCCGCGGGAACTTCGACGACGTCCGCGCGCCCTAAGCTGAGGTCGAGCCATTGATCCCGCACCGCGCGATGCACTCGAATCTCGATTCCGTCCGCGAAGGCCCGGCCAGACCAGCAGGTTTCATTTGCCGCCAGCGCAAGCACACCGTTATTGAATCCAGTCACTTGAAACGGTCCCGTGCCCACCGCGCTGGCCGGACTTCTTCCATCTCCGTTCGCCGTGAGCGCAATCAGGAATTGATCGCTTGCGAGCAGCGCGGGAAGATTCGTCATTGGCGAATCGTTGGAGAAGATGACCAGCGGTCCAACCGCCTTCACCGTATCCCACGGGCAGTTCGCGCTGCACGACGCCGTCAGGGAAGAAACAATCGCGGCGGAAGTCATGGGGCTGCCATCATGAAAGCGAACCCCGGGGCGAAGCCTGAACTGCCAACGATGAAAATTGTTGTCCTGCTCCCATGTCAGTGCCAGCGCCGGCCGAAGCGTTCCATTCGTATCGAACTGAGTCAGCCCGTCATAGACGAGTCGCCGCGCCACGCCTGCCGGCCGCTCCCACGCATCCCCGGCAATCTCGACATGCAACGTTCCCCCATAGTGCGGACGCGTGCGCGCCATCGCGTTCATCGCCGCCACGGAGATCACGAAGCTAATTGCAAGACGCCGAAACACGGTCCACCTCGTATTCTCCCAATCCGTTGCGCACCACGGCCAATGCGCTCTTTCCATCCTGCGCTGTCCACAGAGCGGTGACTGCTCCGTCCGTGCCAAGCGCGTTGCTTTCCGGGATCGCATCCAGAGCAGGAATCGCAAACGCTCGAAGGCTGTCGCTCGCTGCTTCACCTGAACTCGATGCAATCACCTGCGTCCCTGATCCGCACCCAGAGCGCACCACCGCGAAGTCGCTGCCCCAGTCGCGAGTCCCAGAAACCGGACGCATCACATTGTTCTCCACCACCTGTACTTTGCCATCAACACCAGCCAGCAGAACCGCCGCGCCGCCCGCCGCTCTCGGAATCATTCCCGCCGCGTAAAACGGCGGCAGGTCCACTCCGATGTTCGGCGCAACCACTCCCGTGTAGAAATCGCGAGCCGTGTTGTAGAAAGCCTTCAACGCGGGAGCACTGCTCGCATCCGCGCTTTGATAGACAGGCCAGGGATCATCGCTCGCTCGACACTTCACCGTCCAGCCACTGTCTTGAGTGCCGCCATTCAAGGGAAGGGAATAGCTCCCACTGCACTGCGTTCCGGGAGCATATGCGGTGAACGTACCTCCATCGGCCGCGGGCAGCAGCAGTCCACGCGGATCGCGCGACAGCTTCGAAGTCATGACAAACGTATTCGACTCCGTCCATGTCCCTCCCGTGTTCGAGAAGACGGAAATCCGATCCGCAAACATCACCACGAAATGCCCGTTGATCTCTGCGGCGCCAAGCACTGGAATGCCATGCACATCCCGGCCGACGAGCCCGGAGATCTTTTCTTTCCGCAGCACAACCCGTTCGCTCGTTGCGCGGATGGCCTCTGCTTCTGCAGCCTCCAGGTGCACCATGGCAACGTGAGTTGTATTTCCTTCGACAATTTCCGCCACCCACAGGCGCTCCCGCGCATTCTCACTTAACGTCACGCGAATGGCATTTGCGCTTTCCGCGCCTCCAGCCAGCACTCCGCGGGTTTTCAAATCCTGCTCGATCAACTTGCGGATGACAGGAATCTCGCTCCCCTGTATCGAAGAAAGATTGCGCAGAGAGAGCTGTGCCTGCCCCGGTCCAAGGACATCGGCAATCTGCCCCGCCAGATCAGATGCCGGCTGTGCCCATCTGCTCTGGACCTGTGCCGTTTGTGCGTTACACGCCAGTGCGGTCATCCAGCACACCACCAGCGTCACTGCTCCGACCAGCCTCATCGCCCTCATCGTTTCTCGCTTGTTCTGCGCGGATTATATCGCTTGCGGACCTTGGTGTTTGCGCTTACGTGACAGCCATTTGAGCCACCGGTAATCACGGCGGCAGAGGCGCGACCTGAGACTCAGTCGCACCTCCGCCGACATGCACCACCCCCCGGCCTCAATGTCCCGGCTTCGCGTCAGATTCCGACTGGGAATCCATCTCCTGCTTCACCACCGGTGCGTTCACCATGTTCTTGAACACATCGTTCGCAAAGAAGAACTTCCCATCGGACGGCACCATCACCACCTGAATCTTGTCCGAGAGCCGCTCTGCCACAATCTTGTTGATCAACAGTGGCGATTTATTCAGCAACGACGCCTCGCTCGTCATGCGCTCGGCGTTTGCATTGGCAATCAGCTTGATGCGGCTCGCCTCGGCATCCGCCAGCAGGTTGCGCCGCTGTAGCTCGGCCTTGCTGTCGATCACCTTTGCCTCCGCCTCCGCCTGTGCATTCTGGATCGTCGCTTCCTTGCGCGCTGCTGCCTCCAGCTTGGTCTGCTCAATCTGCTTCTGCTTCAGCGGCAGCGTATATTGCATCGCATCCGCTTCGCCTTTCGCCTCGATGACTCTGGCGCGCGCATCTCCCTCGGCATGCTGCGCTTTCTGCTTTGCTTCCGCCTCCGCCTGCAGTTCGGCAATGCGAACCTGCTTCTGCTGGATATCGGTATCGATCGCCATCTGATCATCCTGCTGCTCTTTCAGCAGCAATCCCTCCAGGCCCTTCGCATACTGTTCCGGCAGCTGGATGTCCGAGAGCATCACCTCTTCCACCACGATTCCATCGGTCGCAAGTTTCTTCGTGATGATCCCAGCCGCTCGGTTTCTCACCTCTTCGCGCTTGCTCGAAAAAATCTCGCGAACGGAATACGACGGCGCCAGTTCCCTCCATGCGCTCGCTACCACCGGAGGCACAAGCTGCTGATCCGCAGGCTGGGGCAGGTGTGCTTGAACACTCGCCAGCTTGTTCGCATCCAGCTTGTACCGCACCGTCACCGCAAGTCCGATGTTCAGCCCCTCTTTCGATTGCACCATCATATTGTTTTTCGTTCCCGGCTTGCCTGAGTCCGCAACGCCCGCGGTGAACATGTGATCGCGCAGATCGAAGATCTGCACGCTGTCCATCATGGGCGTGATGAAATGCAGTCCCGGATACAGAGTCCCCGGCACCGTCCCGCCGATCTGGCTTACGCGCACTCCTCCCATCCCGCTCGGCACCACCACCATGCTTCCCGCAATCAGCATCGGCACGCATGCCACCAGCGCCAGCGCGACTGGCCCCTTCCACGGGATGGGCTCCGGCTCCGGTTCCTTCATGCCGGAATCGAGCAACATTCCGTCCTCGCCGGACTTCTTCTTCTTCATCGCATACTGCAGCTGCATCCACAGTCCGTGCAGTGGAATGCCCGCCGCCAGAGTCATCAACAGCACGCCCGCAATCATCAACATCGTCTTCAGCGCAATCATCGTCCGCCTCCCGACCCTTCGGGCTCGAAGCCATGGGGGTCTCCACAAACCGTTCTTTGATCTGTGGGGTGCTTGTGCTCTGTCCGTGCGCGACCGTTCTGCATCGCCCCGTTCTTTCGGAATCCCGGCCGTGGAGCAATCAGCAGCCGGACCAGCCCGCCAAACGTCAACTCCTCAAACAGCAGCGCTGTCGCTACCGGCAACAACGCTGCTCCCACTCCACTCATCGCGTTCGCCACCCCGCTCATCGCAGCCCTCCTAGTTCGCAACTGCGACAACACCGGCCGCAACTTCACTTGTCGTTTCAGAAGGCGTCGGCTCTTGAGCGGCGCTGGCCAGCACAACCGGCTGTTCCGCCGTCACCAGCTTCGGTTCACCGAACAGCTCCGCCGTCTCCTCATTGCGCTGCCCAATCAGTTCAACCGAGTCGCCCACGTGGACCATCTCGTACATCTCCTCGAGATCCTTCCGTGCCATCCGGATGCATCCATGCGAAGCAGCCTTGCCGATCGACTTTGGTTCGTTGGTCCCGTGAATTCCGTAGCCCTTCACGCTCAGTCCCATCCACCGCGACCCCACCGGATTCGCCGGGCCCGGCTGAATCGCCTTGCCCTCGTGCTGGTATACCGGGTTCTTCACGCGACGCTGAATCGTGAACGTCCCCATCGGGCTCGGCGTCGAAGGCTTGCCAACGGAAACCGTGTAGACCTTCACCACCTGCCCGTCTTCCACCAGGGCGAGCTTGCGATCTTCCAGGCTGACCACGATCGTCCTTTTCACCTGTGCTGTCTGAGCCGGTGTGCTCTCAACCTTGGCCGCATCCTGCGCAATTGCCTGACTCCCCAGAACCGCCGCCACGCTCACCGCCACCGCCCATTTGCTCAGTCCGTTCGCTTTCATCACGTCCACCAGGCTTTCCATTGATTCCTTCAACGCCCAGGTAGATTGCAGCCCGCGTGCCAATGCAGAGTGATTGAAAAAAAAGGTTTAGGCGTGGATAATCAACCAGCGCATGTATCCCCAAAAACACGCGTGTGTCACAGCTGACACGCCCAGTCGTGCCTTTGCCCGGCTTCTGTTGCTTCGCTGTCATTGCTCCGGCGATTCACCGCCGAGCCCCACCCGCCAGCCTGTTATGTTGGCTTCAGTGACTCCCCGGCTCACCATCTCCATCGATACCGGCGGCACATTCACCGACTGCGTCTACCGCCACCATGGCCGCGTCGAAGTTCTGAAACTCCCTTCCACCCCCGACGATCCGAGCCAGGCCATCCTAGATGCCGTCCGCCAGATCTGCGCCATCATCCCCGCCGCCCGGGTTGAGATTCGCCACGGCACCACCGTCGCCACCAACGCCCTGCTCGAACGCAAAGGCGGTCGCGTCGCCTTCGTCACCACGGCCGGATTTGAAGACACGCTTGCAATCGCGCGCCAGGCCCGGCCCAACCTCTACGACTGGAATCAGCATCGCGCCAAACCCATCACCGATCTCACCTTCGGCGTACCCGAACGTGTAGCGCCCGATGGTTGTGTGCTCCACGCTCCCTTGAAGTCTGACCTCGACGATCTTTATCGCAGGATTCGCGACAGCCGAGTCGAAGCCATTGCCGTCTCGCTTCTTTTCTCCTTCGCGAATCCGGCTCACGAGCAAGCCGTCGCCCAAGCTCTGGCGCCTCTCGGACTGCCCATCTCGCTCTCACACCAGATTCTTCCCGAGTTCCGCGAGTACGAACGCGGCAGCACTATTGCACTCAACGCATATCTCGCACCGCGCATGCAGACATACATTCGTTCTCTTGGAAAGGGACTTGCAAGCGGGAACGCGCCTCTCAGCATCATGCAGTCCTCCGGCGGAATTCTTTCCGCCGCGACTGCGGCGCAGGAGCCAGTCCGCACCATCCTCTCCGGTCCCGCTGGCGGAGTCATCGGCGCGCTGAGCGTGGCCCGGACCGCCGGCATCGAGCGCATTCTCACGTTTGATATGGGCGGCACATCCACCGACGTGGCCCTTCTCGACACCAGGCGCGAACCGCCTACAACTACCGAAGGTCAGGTTGAAGGATTGCCCGTTAGCATTCCCATGCTCGACATCCATACCGCCGGTGCTGGCGGCGGCTCTCTCGCGTGGATGGATGTTGCCGGCGCATTGCAGGTAGGGCCACAATCGGCCGGAGCAGATCCCGGTCCCGCCTGCTATGGCCGTGGTCAACTTGCTGCGGTCACCGACGCGAATCTCATCCTCGGCCGCCTGCATCCCGGTCATTTCCTGGGTGGCGCCATGCAGCTCGATATATCCCGTGCGCGCGCGGCCCTCTCTCGCATCCGCGCAAACGCGTTCGACAGCATCGAGCATCTCGCGGAAGGCATCGTTCGAGTCGCCAATGCCCGAATGGAATCTGCGCTCCGGCGAGTCTCCGTCGAACGCGGCTTCGATCCGCGTACGTTCACGCTGCTCGCCTTCGGAGGCGCCGGCCCTCTGCACGCCTGCTCGCTGGCGCAGTCACTCGGTATAAGGCGTGTTCTCATTCCTGGCGCTCCCGGCGCGCTCTCCGCCCTCGGCATTCTCGATGCCGACGTTCGTCGTGAGTTCTCTCGTACGGTGATGCTCTCGCCCGGTTCGCCGAGAATCCCCGAAGCTTTCAGTGCATTGGAGTCCGAAGCGCGCTCTGTATTCGCTTCAGAAGCCCGCAGGCCGGCCCTCAAGCGCTCTGCCGATCTTCGCTATCACGGTCAGGGCTACGAGATCCGGGTCGACTGGTCAGCTGACGCCGTTGCCCGCTTCCATCAATTGCATGAGCAGGCCTATGGATACTCTGATCCTTCTCGCGCCGTGGAAATTGTGAACCTGCGAGTGCAGGCCATAGCACGCTCGGCCAGGCCTCGCCTGGCTCGCGCGCGCTCCGGAAAATCTGAAGCTCATCGCGCCTTCATCTCCAATCACCGCATCTTCGAAGACGGCCGCTGGCGCAAAGGTAAGCTCTACGATCGGGCACGCCTCGTTGCCGGCAATCGCATCGCAGGCCCTGCGGTCATCACGGAGCTCTCCGCAACCACCTACGTTCCTTCCCGATGGTCTGCTCTCGTCGACCCCTTCGGCAACCTGACCCTTACTCCGCAGGGAGCAGCGCGCAGATGACAACACGCCGCCAACTCGATCCCGCTGAAATCGCCGTCATCGGCCACGCTCTCCACTCCGTTGCGGTCGAGATGGGAGCTGCCCTCCGTCGCACTGCCTTCTCGCCCAACATTAAGGAACGCCGCGACTACTCCTCCGCAGTCTTTTCTGCTGACGGCGACCTCATCGCGATGGGCGATGACATGCCGGTGCATCTCGGCTCCATGCCAATGTCCGTCGCAGCGGTTCTCGCCGACCTTCACCTTGAGCCCGGTGACGTGGCCCTGTTGAACGATCCCTATCGTGGCGGCACGCACCTGCCCGACATCACCATGGTCGCGCCCGTTTTTCTTCCTCGCAGCAGGCGCGCGGCCTTCTACGTAGCCAATCGTGCTCACCATGCCGACGTGGGCGGCATGTATCCCGGCTCGATGGGGCCATGCCGTGAAATCGCACAAGAGGGAATCCGCATCCCGCCCGTCAAGCTGATGCGCGCGGGCAGAATGGACACGCAGCTTCTCGCCACCATCCTCGCTAACGTCCGGACCCCGCGCGAGCGCGAAGGCGATCTCACCGCACAACTGGGTGCATGCCGCATCGGCGCGGCCCGCATGCTTGAACTTGTTGAGCGCTTCAGCTACGCGCACCTGACAGCAGGGATCAATGCGCTCCTCAGCGGCTCTGAGCGCCTGATGCAGAACGTGCTCGCATCACTGCCGGCAGGCGAATGGTCTGCGGAAGACGTCCTCGATGATGACGGAGTGATCCCGGGCCCTATCAAGATCCGCGTCAAGGTTGTCGTCGATCCCAAGCGCCGTCGCGCCGTGGTGGACTTCGCAGGAACCGATCCACAGGTCCCCGGGTCCATCAATGCCGTCTACGCCATCACATGGTCGGCCGTCTTTTACGTGTTTCGCTGTTTACTTCCGCCCGGCGCCATTGCCACTGCAGGATTGATGCGCCCAGTTATGGTGCTTGCCCCGGAAGGCTCCATCGTCAACGCATGTCCGCCGGCTGCCGTTGCCGGAGGAAATGTCGAAACCTCCCAACGCATCGTCGACACTGTCATGCATGCTCTTGCATCCGCGCTTCCCGATCGCATTCCCGCTGCAAGTTCCGGCACCATGAACAACCTCACTATCGGCGGCATCGATCCGCGATCCGGTCAACCTTACACCTACTACGAGACCATCGCCGGAGGTCACGGAGCCTCGCCGCAATCGGATGGAGCCAGCGGCCATCACGCTCACATGACCAACTCGCTCAACACCCCTGTCGAAGCGCTCGAGTACGCCTATCCGTTCCGCATGATCCGCTACGCGATTCGCCGCAAATCAGGCGGAACAGGGAAGCACAGAGGTGGCGATGGACTCATCCGTGAAGTCGAACTTCTCGGCGACGCGCAGGTCACGCTCCTCGCCGATCGCCGCACCACTGCTCCATGGGGACTCGCCGGAGGAGACCCCGGCGAAAAAGGAAAGACCTCAATTATCGCCGACGGCGAGCAGCAGACCCTCCCCGGCAAATGCACACACGAATTCAAAGCCGGAACCCGCATCCGCATCGAATCCCCCGGTGGCGGCGCCTGGGGAAAAGACTAGATCTCTGCTAGTCCCTGTTCCCTGGTCCCTCGTTCTCTTGTTCCCTGCTTTAGAACTGACCCTTCGCGCTCGGAGTCAGCCTTTTCAGAAGGAACTCCTGCACCGTCGCGCTAACCATCCGCTCTCCGGTGCTCAGCGCGAATCCGCTAAACACAAGGCTCGCGCCCCGGTTCGATTCCGGATAGTACGCGTTCGAGATCGCGCCCGAAATCAAATCTCCGCCCATGCTGGAGAAGTTGATCTCTCGCTTGCCATCGTCGCTGCGGCAAATAAATGGTGCGGAAAGCGCATGCATCAGTCGAGACTTTGTCGACCCTGATCCCTGATAGAAATATCGCGGATCCTGGTGCAGAAGAGTCGGCAGAATTGCACCACCGAACATGATGTCGGTGACTCCGTCTGCATACACTGCGCCGAATCTCTCGCCATATCCAATTGCACCCTGCCGGTAATTCGGCGTGTCGCCGGCCTGGTTCATACCCGCCAGGGCAGCCGCCCCTACGATGCTGATCGGATCCGTCGCCGCTTTGTACGCCATCTGAAATTTCAGCTTCGTCGTCAGCGGCACCGCATTCTTCGAGTCGTATACAACATAGAAGTTCGGAATGAAACCGAGCACGCGCTGCTGCTCTTCGAGCCTCACCTGCTGCGCCGCAATCTGTTCCGTCGATGAGTACACCGTTACCGATGAAACGCCCGCATCGAATTTCAGTTTGATGTCCGTGATTCCGAAGAATTGCCCGCCATTCAGCGTAATCGGCGAAGAGTTCCAGGTCTGAAATCCATTCGCTGAGACCGTTACGCGATATGGCCCACCGGGCTTCAACCCCGCGAACTGGAAGAACGCCGAGTCGTTGGCAGCCTGCGTCTGATGGCTACCCGCATCCGGTCCATCCAGAACGACAGTCGCTCCGGGAATCAGATCGCCGTTCACATCCGTCACGGTGCCGTTGAGCTCAGCGGGACCTGGATCTGGCGCAGACGGTAGCGTTGTAGATTCGGTGGTGGGAACAATCGCGGTTGATCCTGCGCCCTGGCCGGAGCCATTCGACACAGAAACATTCTGTGCCTGAGAAGCAATCGGAATCGACGCGGCAAGAACCGCGGCAAAGAAGAAAAATTTATGGCGCATCCATTCACCCACGGGGGAAATCGGTGCACCAGTTCAATCCACCTGCATGATTGATCGAACAGATACACCTGAGGGTGCATCCGCCACACTTTCGGGCGGCGGACGCGTCATCTCAAGGAGGTGTTCTCCTTGGCATTTAGACGTAGTTTCCCATGGATCGATTCAAAAAACCGGCCACGCGCCACCGCCGAAACCCACTTTCGTACCTAAGCTGCACCCTGCCGGCTCTTAAGTTCCTTTAGCATCAGTTCGATCTTGTCCTCGTTCTCCAATGCGCGAAACTTGTCCTCCAGAGACTCCGGAGTCAGCACCTCTGTAGCGGCAGCGTTCTCTGCTGCCGTCACATGCACTTTACTTTTCATCCGACCCAGAGTGTTCTCCTGGTCATTGCCCACCACGTGCTGCGCCTGCGCCGCTCGTCCCACCACTTTTGCGCGACGATGTTCCGCGATCAGCATCTCGCAGTGCGCGCGCGTCTCCTGTAGCTTCTGCTCCAGCTTGCGCAGCGCCTGACGCAGATTGTCAGCTTCATGCTTCTGATCCTCCGCTTGGGAATTGAATCCGATCGCCAGTTGCTCCTGACTCAGAGCGCGCTCTAATGCAGCACGTGCCAGATCATCCTGATTTTTCTGCACAGCGAGCTCTGCCTTGCGATGCCAATCCGCCGACTGCTGCTGGTGCTCAGCCTTCTTCTTCTCCAGCAGATGTTGGTCCGCGATCGCGATTGCTACCTGTGTCTTGACCTGCATGAGTTGGTTCTCCATATCCAGCACAACCTGTTTCAACATCCGCTCCGGATCCTCGGCCTTCTCCACCAGGTCATTCAGATTCGCTCTCAGCAGCGTGCTAACCCTATCCAATAACGACATAACCATCCTCCTCGCTTCTAAACTCGATCTCCCCGCTCAACATCAACGCATTACTTCGCCGCGCCCGATTTACTTGCTGGTTTCGTCGCCGGCTTCGCTTGTGCTGGCTTGCTCGGCGGCGCAACGCCAGCCATCTCCTTCACCATCTCCCTTGTCATTGCCTGACTTCTCTGGCCTACCTTGCCCATCACCATCGGCATGTACTCCTGAGCGATCACCGGCTGCGCATCCAGCAGGTGCTGGCCCGCAGGCGAACTATAAAAAGTGGTCAGGCCTTGAACATCCTCTTTGCTCAAATGTTTCTGATAGATCCCCGTCATGTCCGTCAGCATCTCGTCGGCCGGATAAAGTTCCATCGACTTCGCGACGTACTTGTTCATGATGGCCTGCAGCTTTTCGCGCTGTTCCGGCGTGAGTTTTGACTGTGTCGGAAACTCCTTCATCGCCGATTCGATTTGCTGCTGCACCATACCCGGCACCATCGTCTTCATCGATTGCATCTGCTGCTTGATCCGCATCACCTCAAACAGTTTCGCGAGCTTCTCCGGACTCGCCTGATTTTCCGGCGCAATCACCGCGGCCGGACGTTCCTGCTGCATCGTCCCGTCAGCGCCCACCGCGATCGCCTGCGAACGCCCATCCACTGGAGCCATCAAGAAGAGTCCAGCCGCGACCATCCCAACAATCGTTGTCACTTTCATTCAGTCCTCACATTCCTTCCGACAGAAGCCGGGTGCCCCCGGTCCCTGGCATTTGGGGACCGGGGCCCTCTCATTAGTGCTGCCCCGCCGCATCACCGTTGCTCTTCGGCTTCTCCTTGATCGCCTGCACGCTGGACATCAACTGCTTGATATCCATCCCGCTCAGCGCCTCGAACAAAGCCGGAACCTGCGCCGCTATCTTCGTCATGTCGCCGGTGATTTTATTCACTCCGGCGGCGCCGTCATTTCCAGTCGAGACGATGGTGATCTTGTCCACCTTGCTCAACGGCTCTGCCATCGCGCGTACTACGTCGGCCATGTTGGTCAGCAGCTTGTCGACGACCGCGGCCTGGTTCCATTCCTGGTATGCCTCGGCCTTCACGTTCATCGCCTTCGCTTCTGCCTCGCCCTTTTGGAAGATGATCGAAGCCTCGGCTTCACCTTGCGTACGGATAGCAGCAGCACGACCCTCAGCTTCAGCTGTCAGGCGACTCTTCTCGGCAGCTGCGAGCGTCTCGATGCGCTGCTTATTGACCTCGGCCTCCTTCAGGATGGTCGCGATCAATTCCTTCTCGTGACGCGTAATCTCGGCTTCCTGTACTTTGATCTGGCCCTCCTTCTCCACCTGCTGCACTTTCACCTGCTCAGCCGTCACCTGCTGCTGCATGATGTTGGTCTGGATCTCATATGCCTTGTCGGCCTGCGCCTGTTGTCTGCGGCTCTGCTCGGCAAACTGCGCCTTCTTGATTTCAAGATCGCGCTGAGCTTCTGCCTGCCGTGCCTGCGACGCTGTTTCCGCGATCACACGTTCCTGGTCGGCCTGAGCCTTTGCTACGGCTGACTCGCGCAACGCTGTCGCGCGCTTGATCGCGGTATCACGCTCCGCATCGGCAGTCGCCATCTCCGCGTCTCTCTTGATGCGCGCCACATCCGGTTTGCCCATGTTGGCGATGTATTCGTTCTTGTCGCGAACCTCCTTGATCGTGAACGAAATCACCTCCAGCCCCATCTTGCTCATGTCTTCCGCGCAGGTTGCACGCATCCGCTCGCCCACCATCTCCGGCTCTTTCACAATCTGCTCCACCGTCAACTGGCCGATGATGCCGCGCAGATGACCTTCCATCACCAGCCGGATCAATCCCTCGCGCTGAGGCGGAGTCTTCGTCAAAAACTGCTCTGCCGCCGTCAAGATCGAAGCCTGATCGCTGCGCACCTTGATCTGCGCAACTGCTTCCACCGTCACCGCGACGCCCTGCTTCGTGTAGAGGTCCTGCTGCGGAGCCACATCGAAGCTCATTAGCTCCAGGCTCAACTCGCGGCAGTTCTCCACCATGGGGAAGATCACCGTGCCATGTCCCTTGATCACGCGTGGTCCGCGAAATCCATATACCACCAAGGCTTCGTTCGGGCCAGCCTTACGGTACATCCTGGCCAAAATGCCCATCAGGAAGATCAGCGCCAGTACTCCCAGACCGACAAAGAGAATCATTTCGTTCGTCATTCGATCCCTGTCCTTTCACAGGGGTTGAATTCGGGTTGATGGTTGAACTGCAATCTGCAATGAACAGTTCTCGTGATCGTGTTTTGCCTAACTGAGATCCCTGATCACTGTTTCGCCTTATGCCTGTTTCTTGGAAACAACTTCGCCAGCAATCCCAGCAGAAAGATCCCCACCAGAACGCCCATCTCCGTAATCAATGCAGTTGAATTGCTCATACATCCCGGTCCTTCGGCCGGGCACAGGTTGTTGCAAGGTAGTCCGCAGCTCAGAAGCTGTCTGTTACTCCCTTGTCCCTTGTTCTCTCGTTCCCTGAATTGCCGCAAGGGGCAACTCTTCCCACCGCTTCACATACGCAATCCCTTTCTCGTACCGGATCACGTAGACCTCTTCATCCTTTGCGAGCGCCTCGCCGTCATCCGATCTCGCGATCGCCGACCGAGTCGCGCCCAACTGCTGATAGACGATCTCTCCCGTTCCGTTCGTTCTGATTGGCGCTGATACACGTCCTACCGCGCCAACAACCTCCGTCTCGAATGCCGTCAGTTCGCGTTCATGCGGCATCAGCACCCTGGTTAGAAACATGAAGATGATCGCCCCTCCCGCAATGCCGCATATCGCGGCAAGCACCACCACCACGCCCGCTACAAAGCTCCCGTACTTCGTCAGCAGATATCCCGCCGCGCCAAACCAACAGAGAAAGATCATGATCGAGAACGCATTCCACCACGGCACCTCCGGTCCGGCGCTGATTCCCGAACTTGCGGTGCCATTCATGCCCGCCGCGTGTACTGATCCTGCTCCGTGCGGTACGTGCACGTGCGGCACATGTCCCGCATGAGGAACATGAACGTGCGGCAAATGTGCATGTCCTCCAAAATGCCCCATGCCCCCAAGCAGAGAAACAAAACTCAACATCAACCCCGCAAGAAAACAAACCAGATAAAATGTCTCCCAGTTCATACGCCTTGCCCCCAAAGTTCACAGCCGTTGACGCCACCTGAGTCCCTGGTCCCTATGTCCCTAGTCCCTCGGCTTTGCTGATCTCTGATCCCCGACCCCTGATCCCTGCTTTCTCAGCACTTCCATCAACCTCGGCGCCAGCCCCGGCGTCTCCAGAATTGCCTCCAGCAGCAGCAGGCATTCCCGAGAGTGCTCATGCTGCGCAAGTGTCAAGAGCGCGCTCTTCAACTCCGGATCGCGCCTGAACCGCTCCGCGCCGGACACGAGCCACAGGTCGAGCTTGTCCTCAAGGTTCCGGACCTCGCTCAACAACTCCGGGTGATAGCCCTCCGGATCGTCCACCAGGTACCCCGGATGCACCTTGAAGAACTGCGCCAGCGTCTGCCGCGTTGTGTTCGTCAGGTGCGGCCTCGCTCCGCTTTCGATCTGCGAGAGGTAACTTTGGCTGATCTTCGATCTGGTCTCAACCTCGATCGCCCTCATCAGCTCCTGTTGGCTCATTGCCCGGCCAAAGCCCCGAAGGCTCCCTTCGACCTCGCGCAGGTACCTGATTTTTTCTCCCAGCTTCATTCCGTCTTTGCCGTTCCGTTTCAAAGTGCTCTTCAAGTCAATTGCAAATTGCAATAACAATATCGCGATTTGCAATATTGGTCAACTCGAAAATGAGCTGATTCGCATGTTCTTCAGCCCGCAATGGTTAAGAACCGCTCAGGAAAACGCTCGAACTCGCTACTTTTAATCTGTCAATACCCTTAATCCTCATCTGGCTCGCAAACCGCTCATTCCGAAAAGCTTAGAACGCGCATGGACTTTGCACACCCTTGCCCCTGCCAGTTGCATACTCAAACTGGTGTCCGGGACCTTAAGGCAGGCTCCTCGTGAGGAACCTATTGATAAGCTTCGGTAAATGAGATTTATGGAATCTGCATGCGAAGGCCAAGCCGCTCTGGCTCCGTCAATTCCGGACACTCGGCAACCTGATGTTTTTGAGGAACTTACGGATAAGTCGCGAGAATAGAGGAACTTGGCAGATTTGATTAGGACTCGGAACTGAAGCCACTGCGGAATCCTCGATCGGCTCGGCTAAGACTCGCTATAAGAGGAACTTAGAAAAATAGCAGGGCGGGGAATCGGAAACCAACGGGACCCCAACGTGCGGATTGCGCGAAACCATTCCGGGAGAGGAACTTACATTGAACCTGCTTAGTTAGAGGAATTTAGCGAAAACTGGTGAGACACCAACCGCTCGACCCGCCTCGCGAAGGCCAGAAAAACGAATACCCTCCGGCGTTTCGCCGGAGGTATTCCATTACTGCCGCAGCAGTCGCTTACGCCGCAACCGCCCGCGAAGGTTTGTGCCCAACAAAGCCATAGTAGGCAATGAATAAATAGCAGATGATCGGAAGAATTGCCGCAGGTCTAAATCCAAAGTTGTCGACCAATTTACCGAGAAGAACCGGAATCACGGCTCCTCCAACAACCGCCGTCATGATGAGACCTGATCCTTTGCTCGTCATCGGTCCGAGCCCGGTAATTCCAAGAGCAAAAATGTTCGGGAACATGATCGAGTTGAAGAACCCACAAAGCACCAAGCTATATATGGCTGCATTTCCACTTGTGCTAATTGAGAAGGCAACGCACAAGACGTTCATCAGCCCAAAGATCCCCAGAAGTCTTCCCGCATTAATTTTCGTTAGCATCCATGATCCGAGGAGCCTCCCGATGAGTGCGCCAAGCCAGTAGTAAAACGTAAAGGCGGCGGCGGCGGCGGCCGTCATTGCGCCGACTTCAGGAAGCCCAAAATAGCCAACCATGAACTGAGCTAAGCCAACTTCCACTCCAACGTAGAAGAAGATACCCAAGGTCGCCAGAACGGTGTGCCGATAGCTCCAGATGCTTTGATCGAGGAGACCGACTCCATCTTTGGTGGGACGGAATTCCTGCGTATTTTTGATCGTGGGAAGATGTGCAAAAGAAACAGCGACCCCGAGCAACACAAGCGCTGCCGCGATCGCGAGATAAGGCATGCGCACCGTGCTCGCGATGCTGATCTTGTAAGCAAGCTGCTCCTGTGAAGATTTGGTGGCCAGAGTTGCAGCATCCAAGACCACTTTGTGCTTGAGAATAAGTGCTCCTGCAACCAGTGGAGCGATCATGCCTCCGATCGAATTGAAGGCCTGGGCTAGATTCTGTCTTACAGGTGCGCTCGACTCAGGCCCCAATGCCGAGACATAGGGATTTGCCGAAGTCTGAAGCATTGCCACACCGGAGCCCACGATGAAAACGGCAGTCAGAAACAACCAGAAGTTTGGCATGCTTGCCGCGGGCAGAAAAAGTAGGGCACCTGCGACTTGAACAAAAAGGGAAACCACCATCGTCTTTTTGTATCCGATTGATTCGATCAGCTTCGAAGTCGGAGATGAAACCACAAAATACGCAGTGAAGAACGCGCCATTAGCTAAAGCCGCCTGAAACCATGGAAGATCGAATACGGACCGCAAATGTGGCACCAATTGCATATTCAGATTCGTGATAAATCCGAATATGAAGTAAAGCGCGGTGACGGTGATGAATGGCCCGGTGTAGTTCGGCGTCCCTGCAGCCGTTGCCGGCGTCGATCGAGTTGCCATACGTTGTCTGCTCCCTTGCTTCCTGAAAAGTTAGCCCGGTAAGGGCGATCTTATGCGCCTTCTGCATTCCATGCGCTTAATTGGAACCAGCTGGTTTTCGCTGGAATTGCTCGCAACTTCCCGTTTAAGTGCAAATTGCTGGACACAACACTACTAAGGTGTCCATAGCACGCGCAACACCTGATATGCAGTGATATGGACCGTTTCCATCCGGTGTCTAGCTCGTGTCAACTCGCACTGAAAAGGAAAGTACGTGTTTCAGAAAGGCCATAAATTCTTCGCGGACTGGCGCGACGAGTCCGGTAAACGTAAACGCAAGTCCTTCATCACCGCCAAAGCTGCTTTGATGTTTGAAAAGCAGCAGAAAGCAGCCCGCCCAAACTCACCGGCGCCAGGACTGTCGAAGGCTATCCTCCAAGCGCAAATTGACACCTACCGCGATAAAGTTCCGCACAGAGATATCGCCGCCGTCCTCCGCTGTAGTGTCCGCACCATCTACCCTGCTCCCCACCGCCCGCCGCCGCCTAACCGACATCCTCCACCGCCTCGACCTGCTGTGACTCGACAGGCCATTAGATAAAAATCTCCTTTGAGCAATATGGGACATCGTTTCGCCGGCGGAGAGCCTAGGATCTGACTTAGAAATCAGGCAAAAGTGGAAGGTCGCAACTCTTCTGAGGTACTCATTTCTATACTTCGCAGCACATCGTTTCTCTTGGAGCACTACGGCTACGGCGGGCACGACCCTTCTCTGGGCGAACTACAGCGCACTCTCGTGCGCGCGATCGGCAACCTCCAGCCCGCAACGCCAGCCGACGATATCGCGGCCAAGAGCTTCAATGGACACGCCCCCTCGGATAAGAAACAGTAGATACAACTCAACTAGATAAAGAACTATAGGTTCTACAAGGTGCTCGTCGCTTCGCTCCTCGGTCTCAGTTCCGGCCAGGCGGCTCTGCTTCGCGCCGCCACCCCACCCCACGGTGGGCGGCCCCCTGGCTTCGCCGCCCCCGGCCACCCTCCGGGTCGCGCTCTGTTTATCAGAACCCAGGTACACATAGACCTCACGGGGTCCCCGCGCACAGGCCTTCGTGCGTGGGGCGGAGACGCGCGCCCGTGGGGATCACCGGTGAAAATCACCTACACAATATTCGTTGACATCCGGACGCAGCGCTATACGCAAAACCCCGGTTTGGGGAAGTGACGCTACAGTCAGGACCAAAACGTTTTTGCAGCATACGTTTTCTCTTTTGAGAACCGGAGCCGCTACGGCCCACCTTGTTCAAACGCCACGCATCTGCTTTTGACGCAAAATGCCTTATTCTCAAAGAAACAACAAGGAGTGATTTGTGGCGACGAGCACTTTGAGCAGCGCCAAGGTCAAGAAGGTTCTAGCTGCCCTTGAGGCCAACTGGCAGGCCGAAATGGAGGGCTATCACACCTACAACGCCCTCGCCGATCGCGATAGTGATCCGATTCGCGCCCAGGTGCTCCGCCATCTCGCCTCAGCCGAGTGGGAGCACGCCGCCCTCTGGAAGGGCCGGATGGTCGAGCTCGGAGGTTCCGAGCCCACCTATAAAGGTTCACCCGGAGGCGAGGCCGACTCGCTGGCCAACCGTGCAGGTGGCGTCAGAATGGCTCTTCGCAGGCTGGAAATCGAAGAGAGCCGGCACATCGCAAACTATGGCCGCCAGCTCAAGGAACTCGGCGATGATGGCTCAATCGCCATTCTCGATCACGTGATCGAAGATGAGAAAGATCATCACCGCGAGTTGGGCTCCTTGCTGCGCGGTCACTATCAGGCTCCGGCAGGCGCTCCAAAAGTAGATCCCAAAGCCGTGCTCGACGAGCTCTTGGCCAAACGAAACCAGGGCCGGAAGCAGCCGGGTGCATGGATTGGCGATGCCATCTACGGCGTGAACGACGGCTTGGGAGCCATCTTTGGTATCGTCTCTGGCGTCTCTGGCGCCACTCAGGGTGAGGCCAAGTACGTATTGCTTGCTGGTATCTCCGGCATGATCGCCTCCGCGCTTTCGATGGGTTCCGGCGCATACCTCGCGGCCAAGAGCGAGCGCGAGATCTACCATGCTGAGATCGCACGCGAGCGCGAGGCCATTCAGATGAACGGGCCCGAGGCCCGCGAGCTACTTTCGCTTTACTACCAGGTGAAGGGATTGCCGGAAGCAGATGCGGACCATATGGTCAATCACATCTCCAGCGACCCGGAGCAGATGCTTCGAGCCCTTGCGAGCGAGCGTCTTGGCACTTCGGAAGAAGCACTCTCTAACCCCATCGTCTCCGCTACCTCAGGAGCCATCTCCACCGCCATCGGCGCATTGATTCCGATCATCCCGTTCTTTTTCATGCAGGGACTTCCGGCCGTGATCGCCGCAGCAATCGTCTCGCTCATCGCCCACTTTGCCGTTGGCGCTGCCAAAAGCCTCATCACTATCCGTTCCTGGTGGTCGTCGGGCCTCGAGATGACAGTCGTTGGCGCGGTTGAAGGCGCAGTCACATACGGAATCGGCATCCTTCTCGGCAAAGGCGGAATGTAAGTGGGAGGCTTCATTCCTCTAGGGGACGCCTCGCGGCCTCTGCGGCGCTTTGCCGTAGCCACACTTGGCATCATCATTCTCAATGCCTATGTCTTCCTGAAAGAACTCGCCTATGGCGACCCATTCGTATGGGCGTGGTCTGTGGTGCCGGTGCGCATCGTTCACGGGTATGACTGGATAACCATATTGACGTCGATGTTCATGCATGCCGGCTGGATGCACATCATCGGCAACATGATTTACCTGTGGGCTTTCGGTCGCGAGATAGAAGACGCGATGGGAACGGGCCGATTTCTCTTCTTCTATCTGAGTGGCGGTGTAGTGGCCATGATGTGCCAGATCCTGGGCGATCCATTTGCCCGCGTCCCTTGTCTCGGCGCCAGTGGAGCGATCGCCGCCGTCATGGGAGCGTTCCTCATCACTTATCCCCGCGATCGCATCAAGACCGTGGTCTTCTTCCTTATCTTCGTGCGGATCACATTCATTCCAGCCGCGCTTCTGATTGGCTTCTGGTTCCTGATGCAGATTCTCAACTTCGGCAGCGTAGCGAAAGTCCACACCGGAGGAGTCGCTTACCTCGCTCACATCGGAGGATTTCTGTTCGGAGTCGCGACGGCGCGCTTTCTCGTCAGGCCTGGACGGAGCGCCGCCTACATTCGCAACTAAAACCACATTGGTTGGAACTAGCTGGTCGCAGTTACAGACTGTTTCTCAGCTATCAGCTCTCTCGCAGCATTGCGGCCCGTGCGAATGCAATCAGGAATGCCGATGCCGTCGTAGGCATTGCCGGCCAGACGCAATCCCGGCAATTCGGCAGCGCGTTCCTTCACCCGTTTCATGCGCTCCTGATGTCCAACAGCGTACTGAGCCATCGCGCGGCGCCAACGGGAAACCTGCGTCGCCTCTGCTGGAATGTGCGGCCCGATGATGCGCGAACCCAGGATCTCACTGAGCTCGCGGCGGACAGTGGCGATGAGGACATCATCCGGCTGGTCGAGCAGCGATTCGTTTTTCGCTCCACCCAGGAACGCGCGAAGCACTGCCTTGCCGGTCGGCGTGCGCCCGGCAAACTTGCGGTGCACGAATGTGCAGGCGAGCATTGCACGACCTTCAACCGCGGGAACAAGGAATCCAAATCCGTCTGGCAACGGCCCGATCTGCGACTCGTCGAAGACCAGATTTACGGTGACAGAAGATGAGTAAGGAATCGCGTTTAGTTCATCGCCCAGCGCCACGTCGGTGGCAGCCAGCAGCTTTCCGGCAACCCATGCCTGGGAAGCCAGAATCACGGCATCGTAAAAATCGTCTCTGTCTCCTGTCCGCAGGCGCCATCCTCTTTCGGATCGATCCAATGCCGCTACCGCTGTAGACTTCTTGACTGACCCGGGGGCGAGAGTTCCTTCCACGCCATCGACAAGCTGCTGCATCCCACCTTTCAACGTTGTGAAAATCGATCGAGGCCCTTTCGGCTTCGCAGCGCTTTGCGCGGCTGCTCCGTTTCCTTCCGCCGTCCGCATGGCCGCCATCTTTGCCCGCATCTGCCTGTGTGCCGCCAGCATGCCTCGTGTGAGAGATCCATATTGCATTTCCATCTCAACCAGTTTAGGCAGAACTGTGCGTGCGCTAAGTTGCGTTGCATCGCCACCATAAATGCCGGAGAGCAGTGGATCCGCGAGCCGATCCACTGCTTCGCGGCCGAAATGTCTCTCGACCAATGCTGCAACAGACTCGTCTTGAGCACTGGGCCGTGGCGGATGGAGCAACTCCAGCGCCATCTTGATCTTGGTTGCCGGGCTGAAGAGGGTCGTTAGAGCTGTCGGAATCAACTTCGTCGGAATGAGGAACATCAGTCCATCGGGAAGGGGCACCAAACGATTCTTCACCACGATGTAAGTCTTACGGTTGGCATCATTCGACGGAACAAGCTGGTCTCCGAGTCCAAGCTCTCGGCACAGCTCAGCCCCCGCAGGCTTCTCGCTCAGAAAGGAGTCGGGGCCGCGCTCCAGAACGATGCCGTTGATTGTCTCTGAAGCAAGCGAACCTCCGAGCCGATCCCGCGACTCGAAGAGGGTATATTCGACCGCTGTACCGGCCCTTCGCGCCTTTTCCAGCTCATAGGCAGCTGCAAGTCCTGCAATACCGCCTCCCACGATCGCTACCCGCATACTCCGACCTCAATCCCTTGATACCACAGTTGACTCGTGCGAGACTTCAACCTTCCGTCGCTTCCGCCGCGGGCCTCTTACTAAGAGAATCAACCTCATAGTGCTCGACTCAAGTGATTTAAATCACTTCACCGCGCACACTCGGCCGGGATAATTCAAGATGTTAGTTCGGACGCAGATTTGGGGGAACCGCCCTCGACCCGTTCGACCAGGTTAGACCTGTTCCCCTTCCACTCGAACGAGGAGACTAGATGACACCAGAGCTGATACACCGGCTTCATTTTGCCTTCACAATTACGTTTCACTACTTGTTTCCCCAGCTCACGATGGGTCTCGGTCTGCTGATCGTGGTGATCAAGACCGTTGCGCTGCGAACTGGCAGCCAGGAGTGGGACAGCTCTGCGCGTTTCTGGGCACGCATCTTCGGCATCAATTTCGTCTTCGGCGTGGTTACAGGTATTCCCATGGAGTTCGAATTTGGAACGAACTGGGCAAGGTTCTCGCAGCTTTCAGGTGGCGTCATCGGCCAGCCGCTTGCGATGGAAGGCGTGTTCAGCTTCTTTCTTGAATCGGCATTCCTGGGCTTATTCCTCTATGGAGAAAAGCGCATATCCAAGCGCATGCACTGGTTCTCGGCGGTGATGGTATGGCTTGGGTCGTGGATCTCAGGATTCTTCATCATCGTCACCGACGCCTGGATGCAGCACCCAGTGGCGTACAACCGCTTGCCAAACGGTCAATTCGAAGTGTTGAGCTTTTGGAAACTACTGCTCAATCCGTGGGGACTACTGCAGTACATGCACAACATGACGGGTGCTGTGGTTACCGGTTCATTTGTAATGGCGGCGGTTGGAGCCTTCTACCTTCTGGATGAGAAGAACAAAGAGCATGGCAAAATCTTCACGCGCGTTGGTGTGGTTGCCGGGCTGATCTCGACGATTCTCATCATCTTTCCGACGGGCGACCTGCATGGCAAATATGTTGCCGAGCATCAGCCGGCTGCGATTGCGGGAATGGAAGGGCTCTTCAAGACGGAGGCTGGGGCAGGTGTGGTGCTGATCGGGCAACCGAACGTGGAGACCGGGCAGATCGACAATCCGCTCGTGGTGAACAATCTTCTGAGTTTTCTGCTATACGGAACGACGAAGGCTGAAGTGACAGGGCTAGACCGTATTCCGCGGGATCAATGGCCGAGCGCGTTGCCGTTGCTCTACTACTCGTACCACATCATGGCGGGCCTCGGAACGTACTTCGTGGCCCTGATGATCGCAGCATCGTTTCTATTGTGGCGTCGAAAGCTTTACACCTCCCGATGGGTTCTTTGGCTGCTGCTGATCAGCTTCCCGTTTCCATACATCGCGAACACTGCAGGATGGATGACAGCCGAGATAGGCAGGCAGCCCTGGTTGATCTACGGCCTTATGCGCACAAGCGAGGGTTATTCGCACGTCGTTTCATCCGGAAATGGTCTGTTCACCCTCATCGGGTTTATGGGGCTGTATGCGTTGCTTGGATTGTTGTTCGCGGTGCTGGTATATCGCGAGATCAGTCGCGGACCGTCCGCGCATGTGAGTGAACTCCACGCCGCTATCGCAGACTGACGCAAATCGAAACTGAGTAAGAAGGAATTGTCATCATGATGGGATTTATCTGGTTCTGGCTTGTTGCCGTGATGATCGTCGGGTATGTGGTGCTGGACGGCTTTGACCTGGGAGTGGGGATTCTTCATCTGTTTCTTCCGCGAACCGAGGCAGAGAAGCGTGCGAGCCTGCACTCGATCGGGCCGGTATGGGACGGCAACGAGGTATGGCTGCTTGCCGGAGGTGGGACTCTCTATTTTGCGTTCCCACTGCTGTACGCGTCGGCTTTTTCGGGATTCTATCTGCCGTTGATGATCGTATTGTGGCTGTTGGTGCTGCGCGGCGTCACGCTTGAACTTCGCAATCACATCGATGTGGGTGTATGGCTGTCTCTGCTGGATGGCGTTTTCGGATTGTCGAGTGCTTTGCTGGCAATCTTCTATGGAGCGGCACTGGCAAACGTTCTGCGCGGAGTGCCATTGCAGGCAGATGGATATTTCTTCCTGCCACTTTGGACGAACTTTCAACCGGGAGTGCATCCGGGCATTCTCGATTGGTACACGGTGATCGGCGGGCTGGTGGCTCTCGTTGCCCTGACGCTACATGGAGCTCTCTGGCTGACCATCAAGGTGTCGGGTCAATTGGAAGAGCGCGCGAACCGATTGATCAATCCGCTTCTGCTCGTTTTGATCCTGCTGACGATGGGGAGCCTTATCGGGACGATCGCGGTGAGGCCGGACAGTCTGAATAACTATCGCCACTATCCTCTAACCTTCGTGGTGCCTGTCGGAGTGTTGGCTGCACTAGCGGGTGTCTGGCGGTTCAATCGCAGCCGGCAGCCAGTGAAAGCATTTCTGTCATCGAGCATCTACCTGTTCTTCATGCTGGCGGGAGCGTGCTGGGGCGTCTACCCGACGCTTCTTCCCGCTACAACCGGCGCGGATCGCGATATCACGTTGGCTCGCGCAATCTCCGGTCCTCACACGCTGTCTGTGGGACTCGCCTGGTGGTTATTTGGAATGACTCTGGCGGTGGCTTACGTCGTTTTTGTCTATAGCCGCTTCAGGGGAAAGATCGACGCAGATACCGCGGCACACTGAGCCAGATAACTGATACGACCAAATCTGCTCCGGAGCATCAGTCTCGCGAACGCGGCATCTCGTCCCGTGAATCACCCGAATTGTCCCGAAGTGCTTGCGCGCCCTCTGCTGCTGCTCTAGCCTCAACGCGACTGCAACAGATCTAGATGCAGCGGAGGCCGCGATGAAAGCAGCGATGATGGGCTTGGTTTGCCTGGCAAGTATTTTTGCCGGGAATGCAATGATCACCAGGGCACAAGCCCCACAGAGTTCAACGGACACAACCGCGCCCAGCTACGACATGAAGGCACAGGCGCTACTCGACCTGCAGGGAGTGAATAAGAAGTGCGTCGATCTGGCGCAGGCTATTCCGAGCGACAAGCTGACATGGCGTCCTTCGCCTGATTCGCGATCCTTTGCGGAAGTATTCCTGCACGTCGCAGGAGAGCGCTACGGCATCTTGAGCATGATGGGCGCTACTCCGCCGGACGGATTCAAGGCGAAGGACTTCGAGAAGTCGACGACCGACAAGGACAAGATCGTCGAAGACCTGAATCAGTCGTGGGACTTTACGGAAAAGTCCATCAACGGTATGAGCAACGCCGACTTCGCAAAGCTGCTGCCGAAATTGGGACCACAGGCAAACGAAGGGGACGTGATTTACATTCTCGTCGCCGATGCACACGAGCACCTGGGACAGCTCATTGCATATGCACGGCAGAATGGGATCGTGCCGCCGTGGACGTTGGCGATGCAGAAGAAGAAGGCGGCAGCAGGAACGAAGTAAGAAACAGGGAACGAGAGAACAAGGGAACGAGAGAACAATTTTTCACTCAACAAGAAAGCCGGCCGCGCTAATCGCGAGCCGGCTTCTTTGTCGATATCTGAAATGACGGTTATTGAGGTCTGTTCGCAGTTTTGTTCTGTTTGCGCGGGGCTTCGAACTCGTCGCCGGGGTGCCAGTCGATTGATTTGGGTTGGGAGCTTGCCAGCCAGCCAAGCACAAAGCCGAATTGGGCGAGCCTGGCATTGCCGCGGAAGTCCCAGCTCTCCTGAAACTCATCGGAAGGCTGATGGTAGTGGTTCGCCACGTAGTCTTCGAATTGCGCTTTACCCCAGGCTTCGTCGTGTCCCTCGAAGAGAGTGCCGGGATCGATGGAGAAGGCGGGGATGCCGACGCGAGCAAGAGAGAAGTGATCGGAACGGTAGTAGTGGCCAGCGGAGGGTTGTGAGTCGGGCAGGATCTTGAGGTCGAAGTTCTTCGCAATGGTTTGCACGGTCGGCCAGAAGTCAATGCGTTCGGCGCCGCCGAGCGTGACGGACCGGGGAACTCCGATCGGCAGGAGCATGTCGAAGTTGAGATCAAGCGTGATGTCGGCCGCCGGAACTGGCGGATGCTGGCCGAGGTATTGCGATCCGAGAAGGCCTTGTTCTTCGGCGGTAACCGCAGCGAAGTAGACCGGATGCGGTGCCCGCTGCGTGGAGTGCTTGTAGGCGCGAGCGAGTTCGAGCAGGATGCCGCAGCCTGTGCCGTTATCCGCTGCTCCGTTGTATATGCCGTCACCTTTCGCGTCGGGGTCGATGCCGAGGTGATCGTAGTGGGCAGTGTAGAGGACGGAGTTCTGTGTGCCGGATGAAGCGCCGGCGACGCGGGCGACTACGTTCGTCGAGTTGTAGCGGCGAACGCGGCTCTCTACATGCGCCTTCAGGCGGACGTTCAGTTCCTGGGGATGGAAGCCTGCCTTACCGGCGCGGTCGATAGCCTGGTCGAGATCGCCGATGCCGGCGAGCGTAAAGAGGTGCTGAGCTACGTCGTGCTGAATCCACGCGGCGGAGCGAAGGGTGTTGAGCGGATCGGCGGCGAGGTAGCTCTTCTCGATGGCCTGGGAGTTCTGAACAACCTGCCAACCGTAACTGGCCAGATCAGTCCGGTGGATGATGAGGACGCCAACGGCTCCGCGGCGGGCGGCTTCTTCATACTTGTAGGTCCAGCGGCCGTAGTAGGTGAGGGCTTTGGCGTTGAAGAACTTCTCGTCTTCGGAAGGCGGCTCGTTGACGATGACGAGGGCGATCTTGCCGTGAAGATCGATGTCTTTGCCGTCGGGGCCGACGTAGTCGTTCCACTTGTACTCGGGCGCGTGAATGCCGTAGCCGACGAAGACGATGGGTGAGTCGATGTCTGCGGTGGCCTGTCCGGTCTGGTCTTTGGAGACGATCTGCGAGCCATAAGTGAGTTCAACTGGCAGGCCGTTCGAAGGTAGGAAGGAGAACTTTGTCTTGTCTTCGATGGTGTGAACGGCAATGAGCGGCACTTGCTGGAAGTAGGATTTGTTGTCGCCGGCGGGCTCGAGTCCTTCGAGTGCGAACTGCGTCGCGATGTACTCTGCAGCAAGTTTGTCGCCGCGGGTGCCGGGACCACGGCCTTCCAACAGGTCGAGCGACAGGAAGCGGACGTGAGCGCGGATCCTTTCAGCGTCGATGGACGCAGCGGCAGCGCTTGCTGCTGAAGGGAGTCCAGAGATAGCAGGGACCGAGTTCAGCTGTCCGGCCGAAGTTTGTGCAGTTGTTAGAGCGGGCGACAGGAGAGTGGCGGCGAGAAGGCAAGCGGCTTTCAAGTGTTGCATGGAATCTCCGTGGAGTGTTCAAGTTGCGGCGAAAGGTCAGACTACTCGCGTCATGGCGGGTGGGGCAATGGACCTGGATTGATGAGGCCGGCGAATGATGCCGATTCTGGTGAGGATCTTGCGGGCGAGGCCGGTGAGAGCCATGGAAGAGGCTTGATCGGCGGAGATCCAGATGCGGTGAGCCGGGGATTGCTGGAGATGTCCGGCGTCGATTGAGTGGACTCGGACGGTGTAGTTGACCTGCATGATGGCGTGGCGGACGGTGAGCACGAGTCCAGTTGCCAGCGAACCTGGAGGCTCCATCGAAGGGAGTTCCCAGAGGCCGGGCATGACGGTGTTGTCAGATGAGCGCTGCTCGAGAAGAATCTCGGTTCCAGTTTCGGTTTCGCGGGTGATGAGAGCGCAGGCGGTGTCGCGGGCGGTCATGGGAGCGCGCCTGGGGGTTTGGTGCTCGCCAAGAGTGTGGCATTCCTTTGCCCAGGGGCAGACGAGGCACTGAGGGTTACGCGGGGTGCAGATGGTGGCGCCGAGCTCCATGATGGCCTGGTTGTAGTCGCCGGGATGATTGGGGTCGATGAGAATCTGGGCGAATTCGTCGACTTTGCGGCGGACTGCGGCTTCGGAGATGGTGTCGTGAGAGTGCCAGCCCTGGATACGACTGAGAACCCGCTCTACGTTGCCGTCGATGACGGCGATGGGTTCGTTGTGGGCGATGCTGGCGATGGCGGCGGCGGTGTAGGAGCCGATACCAGGAAGCTGACGGAGGCCATCTGAGGTGGTTGGCATCGCTCCAGCGTGATCGGAGACGACAGCTTTGGCGGCTTTGTGAAGCATGCGGGCGCGGCGGTAGTAGCCGAGGCCGCTCCAGAGGGCAAGCACGTCCTGCTCGCTGGCTCGAGCGAGCGATTGGACTGTGGGAAAGCGCTGGAGGAAAGCGGTGTAGCGGTCGATGACGGCGGCGACCCGGGTCTGCTGGAGCATTATTTCAGAGACCCAGATGGCGTAAGGGTCGGTGGTCTGCCGCCAGGGAAGGTCGCGCTTGTTGCGGTGATACCAGTTGAGGAGTTCTCCGCGCATCCGGGCAACGGTTGCGGGGGCGTGCCGTCGGCGGCGGGGCATGGGGAAAGACTACCTGAAATTTCTAAGTTCCTCGATTGATTGGGGTTATTTATGGGTTATTGCGCGCATGTGTGGAGAGAATACGCATGTGTTTTTGCAAGTAATACAGAGGATTGGGTTTATGTGTAAATAATAGAATCGAGGCAGTTTAGCGTAGCTGCACAGTTTCGCGGGAGTAGCGGAGATCGGTCGGATCGAGCGACCCTCCGGGGCGCGGGGATTTGGATTGCGCGGGTCTCAGGGTTTCACCCTGGGCTATTTTCGGGTGCTCCCTCCGGGAGCTGTTTTTGTCGGTGATGGGTATGGGGCTGACCGCGGTCTCCTTAGAGGCTTGAGGCTTTTCAGGAGCGACTGCGGGTGTTTCGACTTCGGTCGCGTTGCGACCTTCGCTCAACATGACAGTCATTGTGGAAGTGCGGGCGGTATTCAACGTCAAGGTTATTATTTGGTCTTGGCTTTCTCGAGGGCCTGGAGCTGGAGCATCTCTTTGTACTCTCTTTCTTCGATGATTTCGCAGATTGCTTTTACCGCAGGCGACTCGTGATCATACTTGCCCTTCCAGGGGCGGTCGGGTTCGGCGGGAGGTTGCAGCTCGGGTGGCGGCTCTACGCCGGGATTTTCTGCTTTCCAGGCTTCGAGTTTCTTCTGCTCTTCTTCTTCGGCAATCTGCTGTTCTATCTCTTCGACTTCATCCTCGTAGTAGTCGTACCAGTCGCATAGTTTCTCGCAGGTGACGCAGTCTCGGGGCGGCTCGCAGGCGTTGACGGCTTCAGCCATTTCGAATCCAGCGTCGTCGTAGCAGAGCGAGCGGACAGGCTTGCGGGTCGCGGCCGGGTGTTTGGGAAGAAGGCTTTTGATGATGGTGACGCCGTAGAGGTAGGTGCTGGCTTCTTTTTGCGTGATGCGCTTTTCGCCCATGGCCCAAAGGGTTTCCTGAACGCCGATCACGCAGCCGTGGGAGTCTTCGAGCAGAGGCATCCGGAATGGAGTGCCGGGGCGAGCTGGAGGAGCGTACATCCGTTCGTGGAGATTGCGATGGCGATAGCAGAATTGGCTGTCGCGAAGCAGCGCCTCGGTGCATTTGAGTCCGGATGAAAAGACGTGACGACACTCGACGTACATGGAAGGCTCCGTGAGAGGCAGGGAACGAGGGAACAAGGTGACAAGCCACCCAGTTCACTGTTCGAAGTTCTCATTTTGTAGATGTTGGCGGAACTTCTGGATTCCGGCTGAATGGGTTTTGATCTTTTCGCGAGTTAGCCGGCGCTTTGCGCCGATAGCGAGTTAGCAAGTTAGCGGATGCGTCGAGTTTCGCAAGCGGCCTTTAGCCCTCTGCATCGGCTTTGTTTTACTGCAATTCCATTGTGCCGAAAACGGGGCAATTAGCCTGCAAAATGGGCGACGAGAGATTTCCAAGTGGAATGAGCGGGTTGCGGGAGAGCTGGATTGGAGCGGATTTTGGTACCGCAATGTGGGTCGAAGCGTATGGTACCCTCGCAAAAGGAGAGGGTCCTGTTCATGTCTTCAGGAAAGTCACAGAGCGGCCGGATTTATATGGATGCCAACGCTACGACTCCGCTGTTGCCGGAGGTAGTGGAGGCTATGCGGCCGTACTGGAGTGAACAGTTTGGGAATGCCTCTTCGATTCATCTGGATGGGCAGCAGGCGAGGACGGCGATCGACCGGGCGCGGGAGACGCTGGCGGAGTTCTTCAACTGCCATGAGGCCGAGGTGGTGTTCAATTCGGGCGGGACAGAGGGCGATAACACTGCGCTCTTTGGTCTGCTGCATCCGGGCGACCACCTGATTACAACTTCGATTGAGCACTCGGCGGTGCTGCAGGCGGCGAAAAAGCTGGAGCGGTTTGGGGTCACGACCACGTATGTCGCACCGCAGCCGAGCGGATTGATCGAGCCGACAGATATCCTGCGGGCGATTCGGCCGGAGACGCGGCTGATCAGCGTGATGCTGGCGAACAACGAGACGGGCGTGCTGCAGCCGGTGGCGGAGATCGGGAAGATCGCGGCGGATACAGGCGTGTTCTTCCATATTGATGCGGTGCAGGGCGCAGGCAAGGTGAAGTTCGACGTGCGCAAGTGGGGCGCGCATCTGGTTTCGATTAGCGGACATAAAGTGCATGCGCCGAAGGGCGTGGGCGCGATGTTTGTGCGCAAGGGAACGCCGGTGGATTCGTTGATTGTGGGCGGAAGCCACGAGCGGAGACGGCGCGCAGGAACGGAGAATGTGCCGGGGATCGTGGGTCTGGCCAAGGCTGTGGAAGTGGCAATGCACTGTATCGAAGACGGCACGATGACGCGGCTCGCGGGATTGCGCGACAAGCTTGAAGCGGGTGTTCTGGCGTTGCCGGCGACGGGGTTGAACGGAGCACTGACGGATGGAAAGCCGGCTCCGCGGGTGGCGAACACTACGAATATCTGGTTCGATAACCTGGAGGGCGAGGGGCTGGTGATCGCGCTGGACCTGAAGGGTGTGGCGGTTTCAGGGGGGTCGGCGTGCCACTCGGGCGCGACAGAACCGAGCCATGTGCTGATGGCTATGGGCCTGAACAAACACCGGGCCGGGGCGAGTTTGCGATTCAGCCTACTGAAGACGGTGACGGAGGCGCAGGTCGACCGGGTGCTGCAAGTGCTGCCGGAGGCGGTGCAGAATCTGCGGGCGCTGGCGCCGGTTACGGCGGGGACGCTGGCGTAGGAAAGGCAGCGGAGCTAGCGGGGTTAGCGGCGCTTCGCGCCTGTTAGCGGAGCTAGTCAGGCATTAAGTCATAGCGTGGACGAAAAGCAGATCCTTCGCTTACCACCCCCAGGCTTCCACCCCAACGACGAAGACCTGTCGTTGGGGACCCCGGGAGAAACGCCTGGGGCCCCTTTCGCTCAGGATGACAGCTTTATGAGGGGAATGATTTTAGAAGACCATTCGTGTTGAAAAGCATATGAGTGAGAAGCGCACAATTGCGGTTGCCATGTCGGGAGGGGTGGATTCCTCTACGGTGGCGGCGATGCTTGCTCGGCTGGGGGATGGCAATCAGGTTGTGGGGCTGACGCTGCAGTTGTGGGATCAGACGCGGCTGGCAGGAAAGCATGGAATTCCGGAGGCACCGAAGGCGGGGCGGTGCTGTTCGCTGGACGATGTCTACGACGCACGAAGGGTGGCGGAGCACCTGGGGATTCCCTATTACGTCGTGAATCAAGAGGAGCGGTTCGAGAAGGACGTGGTGCGTCCGTTTGTGAGCGAGTACCTGGCGGGGCGGACGCCGATTCCTTGTTCTCTTTGCAACAACCATCTGAAGTTCGATCAGCTGTTGAAGACGGCGCGGTCGATCGGAGCGGATGCGATTGCGACCGGGCACTACGCGGTGAATGAGTACGACGAGAAGCGCGGGCGGTGGATCCTGAAGCGGCCGGCGGATCTGGCGAAGGATCAGACGTACTTTCTTTTCGGGCTGACGCAGGAGCAACTGGCGCATACGCTATTTCCGCTCGGCAATTTGACGAAGCCCGAGGTGCGCGAGGTAGCGCGGCAGAAGGGTTTGGCGCTGGCGGAGAAGCCGGACTCGCAGGAGATCTGCTTTATTCCTGGTGGCGACTACAAGCAGTTCCTGACGGCGTATCTCGAGGAGCAGGGCGAGGAGATGCCGGATACAGCGGGCGAACTGGTGGCCTCAAGTGGAGAAGTGATCGGAAGGCATGCGGGCATTTCGAACTTCACGGTGGGGCAGAGGAAGGGTTTGAATGTCGCTTCGCCGTCGCCGTTGTATGTATTGAATATCGATCCGGCGAGCCATCGGGTGGTGGTGGGAGCGGACGCGGAGCTTGCAACTGATAAGTTGCGAGCGAATCGGCTGAACTGGATCAGCATCGAGAAGCTGACGAATCCGATGCGGGTGAGGGCAAAGATTCGGCATCGGCACGAGCCAGCGTGGGCGACCTTGGAGCCGGCAGGAGCGGATGCGGCTGTGGCCAGGTTCGATGAGCCGCAGCGTGCGGTGACGCCGGGACAGTCGGCAGTGTTCTATGACGGCGATGAGGTGGTTGGCGGCGGGTGGATCGTCTGACTTTTTTCGCGAAATAGTCAGACTGGGATTCGAGCGCTTCCGTTTTTTCCGTTGATCCAATGTAAAAATGTGCCGGATGACAACATCCACGATGTTGAAGCGGCGATATTTTGCGACAATCCGAAGGGCATGAACGTCAGCTAAATAACGCCAGAAGTTTCTTCACTTTCGCCGTCTATGTGGTTGTTTGATCACAGAGATTCGGGTGGGTGGGTTGTAACATGAGGGCTGCATTGTTGTAACGATTCCGGCAGTCCACGAGTGGCTGCGTTCGGCCGAGGGCGCAAAGTTGGCCGTTTGCAATGGAAGCTGGTCATGCGCCAAAACACTCAAGGATTGCGATAACGGCGGGACACGCCGGCAAGGGGTTCGAGTCTTGAAATACATTTGTTTTTCTAGCGCATTTTTGCTCTGCTTGGCCGTAACAGGATGTCAAAAAGATCAGCCCAAGGCTCCTCAGGGCGGAGGAGCAGGGATGCAAGCGATGCCGGTAAAGACGGTGTCAGTATCTCTGCAGCCGGTGGCCCAGACCAGCGAGTATATGGCGACGGTGAAGTCGCGGCGGTCGGCGACGATTCTGCCGCAGGTGGCGGGTATGCTGACTTCGATTGCGGTGCACAGCGGGCAGCGTGTGAAGTCCGGCCAGGTGCTGATGACGATCGATCCCAGGCAGCAGCAGGCCAATGTCGCATCGCAGACGGCGACGGAGCGGCAGAAGAAGGCTGCGTACGACTACGCCAACGTTGAGCTCGAGCGGCAGAAGAAGTTGTTTGCGGCAGGGGTGACCAGCAAGGAAGCGCTGGACCAGGCGCAGCAGGTGTTCGACAACGCCAAGGCGGATTACGAAGCGTCGCACGGGACCCGCGACATGCAGGAGCAGATGCTGGGGTACTACACGATTCGCGCGCCGTTCGATGGAGTGGTGGGCGACGTCCCGGTGCATGTGGGGGATTACGTTTCGCCGACGATGGGATCGACTTCGATGGCGCTGACGACGGTGGACCAGGGCGGAGATCTGGAAGCGTACATCTACATCCCGACGGAGAAGGCGAGCGACGTTCGCAACGGGCTGGCCGTGGAACTGTATGACACGGCGGGAAAACTGCTGGAGAAGTCGAAGATCGACTTCGTATCTCCGCAGGTGGATCCGACGCTGCAGGGGATCCTGGCAAAGGCTCCGGTGCACAGGACTGCGGATATCATGCGCAACGCGCAGCTGATCAAGGTTAAGGTCATCTGGAGCACGAAGCCAATGGTGGTGGTCCCGGTGCTGGCCGTGATGCGGCAGGGCGGGCAGACGTTTGTGTTTGTCGCGCGCAAGCAAGGGAACGGACAGTACGTTGCGGCGCAGTCGCCGGTTGACCTGGGTGATGCGGTGGGGAATGCGTATTCCATCAATTCGGGCCTGAAGGCGGGCGACGAGGTGGTGGTGTCGAGCACGCAATTTCTTGTGAACGGGATGCCGGTTTCTCCGCTCCCGAGTTGAGCAGATCCCTGCATGACTGGCTAAGGAAATCGAGATAGCCAAACTGCGATCAGGGACACAACGAAAGAGGGCTCATCTTGTTTGTAGATTTTTTTATTCATCGTCCGGTATTTGCGACTGTCTGCGCCCTGCTGATCATTCTGTCGGGAGCGGTGTGTATCCCGAATCTTCCCATTGCGATGTATCCGACGTTAAATCCGCCGCAGGTATCGGTGGCGTGCAACTATGTGGGCGCCAACGCGGACACAGTGGAGAAGGCGGTCACGATTCCGCTGGAAGAGGCGATTAACGGCGTTGAAGGCATGCGGTACATGTCGTCCTCGAGCACGAACAACGGGACGAGCATGATCAACGTGACGTTTCAGACGGGGTATGACCTGGATATCGCCGCTGTAGACGTGCAAAACCGCGTGGCCAGCGTCACGGGGCGGCTGCCGTCGGCGGTGAATGCGACGGGCATTTCGATTACGAAGGCGAACCGGAATTTCGTTTTCGGCGCGGGATTTTATACGCTCGACGGGCGGTATTCGAACGAGTTCATTTCGAACTACCTGGATGTTTATGTCAAAGACGCGCTGAAGCGTGTTCCGGGCGTGGGCGATGTGAACATCTTCGGCGAGCGCAAATATGCGATGCGCGTGTGGATCGATCCGCTGAAGCTGTCGTCTTATGGGCTGACGGCGACGGATGTGATCAGCGCTCTGCAGGAGCAGAACGTCGAGATTCCCGCGGGGCAGCTGGGACAACAGCCTGCCGACGAGAAACAGTCTTATCAGATTCCTGTGCGCGTGGTGGGAAGACTGTCGAGCCCGGAACAGTTTGAAAACATCATTCTGAAGAGCAATGCGAACGGACTGATCCTGCTCAAGAACGTGGGGCACGCGGAAGTTGGCGCGGAAGATTACAGCTCGGCGCTGGAATACAACGGGCACGTGGCGCAGGGCGTGGGCGTAACGCAGTTGACGAGTGCAAACGCACTGGATGTGGACCGCCAGGCGAAGGCGGTGCTGGAGAAGCTCTCGAAGAGCTTTCCGCCGGGGCTGAAGTACGCGATCGCGTTCGACTCGACGACGGTGGTGGGCGAGTCAATTCATGAAGTGCTGGTGACGCTGGCCGAAGCGATCGGGATCGTCATTCTGGTGATCTTTCTGTTCCTGCTGGACTGGCGCGCGACGATTATTCCGGCGGTCACGATTCCGGTGTCGCTGATCGGAACGTTTGCGTTCATCCGGATTTTCAATTTCTCGATCAACTCGCTGACGCTATTTGGAATCACGCTGGCAACGGGACTGGTGGTCGATGACGCGATTGTGGTGATCGAGAACGTACAGCGGCACATTGCGATGGAGCACTCTGATCCGCATGTGGCGACGTCGAATGCCATGCGCGAAGTAACGAGTGCAGTGATCGCGACATCGCTGGTGCTGATCGCAGTGTTTGTGCCGGTGTCGTTTTTCCCGGGGACGACGGGAATTCTGTACCGGCAGTTTTCGTTGACGATCGCGTTTTCGATTGCGATTTCGGCGTTCAACGCGCTGACGCTTTCGCCGGCGCTGTCGGCGCTGTTCCTTCGCGGAGAAGAAGCGCGGCCGAAGCAGCTGGACTTTTTGCATATCCGGCCGCTGTCGCGGGCGTTTGCGGCGTTCGTTCACGGGACGGATGGCTTCATCACGTGGCTCGCGAGCACCTACGCAAAGGTCATCCACGTGGGATTGCGGTTGAGGTATGTACTGCTACTGTTGTTCTTCGTCGGGCTGGGGGGAACGTACTGGATTTACAACGCTGTTCCGACCGGCTTTATTCCGCAGGAAGACCAGAGCTTTCTGATGGGAATCGTGCAGGCCCCGCCGGGATCCTCACTGGCGTATACGCAGGCACTGGCGGATAAGGCGCAGGCGATCATTTATTCCAACAAGGACATTTCGGGCGCATTTTCGGTGATCGGGTTCAGCTTTGCCGGAAACGCTTCGAATGCGGGCATGATGTTCATCAGCACCAAGCCTGCAGCGGATCGTCGCGGGAAGGGACATTCGGCTGCGGACATTGTTGCCGATCTGTCACCGAAGCTGGGCGGCCTGATGTTCCAGCCGGATGGCGGAATGGTGTTTGTGATCCAGCCGCCGGCGGTGAACGGCGTGGGAAGCTATGGCGGATTCACGTTTATGCTGCAGGACACTGGCGTGAATACGCTGTCGGATCTTGACCGTGTGGCGCACCAAATCGTGAATGCGGGCCGGGGACGTAAAGACCTGACAGGCCTTCTGACCACATACTCGGCAAATGATCCGCAAGTGCTGGTGACGATCGATCGCGAAAAGTCGAAATCGATGGGAGTGCCGCTGTCCCAGGTTACGAATGCGCTTGGCGTGTTCATGGGATCGCAGTATGTCAATGATTTCGATTTCAATAATCGGACGTATCGCGTTTACGCGCAAGCGGATCAGAAGTATCGAATGACGTCGAAGGATCTGCACTCGTTTTACGTGCGGTCGGATGCGGGGCAGATGATTCCGCTAGATAACCTGGCAACGGTTGCAGAGAGTGCGGGTCCCCCAGTGATTACGCACTACAACCTGTTTCGTGCTGTGGAGATCGATGGTTCACCGGCACCGGGGTACAGCTCGGGACAGGGCATCAGCGGCATGGAGGATCTGGCGAAGCAGAACATGATGCCGGGAATGCAATACGAGTGGACGGGATTGACGCTGGATGAGATCGAGTCGAGCGGACGCTCCCTGCTGATCTTCGGGTTGGGAATTCTCGTCGTGTATCTGACGTTGTCGGCGCAGTATGAGAGCTTCGCGCTGCCGTTCATCATTTTGCTGGCGGTGCCGATGGCGGTGCTGGGTGCTCTGGGACTGGTGGCGATTCGCGGATTGTCGAACGATGTGTATTGCCAGATCGGCCTGGTGATGTTGATTGGCTTGTCGGCGAAGAACTCGATTCTGATTGTGGAGTTCGCGGAGCAGTTGAGAGCCAAGGGGAGGACGATTGCCGAGGCTGCAATTGAAGCCGCGGAGTTGCGACTCCGGCCGATTTTGATGACTTCCTTTGCATTCATTCTTGGCGTGATGCCGCTCTACTTTGCGACAGGCGCGGGTGCGCTGGGCCGGCGGTCGGTGGGAACGACGATCGTGGGCGGAATGCTTCTGTCGACGGTACTGAACCTGGTGTTCATCCCGGTGCTGTACGTGCTGCTAAGCCGGGTGCTGCGGCGAGGGGACGTGCACAGAGGCGAGCAGGCGGAAGCAGCGCACTAGTGGGTGTGTCGGGGCGCCCCTACGGGGCTTGGGATTTGCTTTTTGCAGTTTTCCCAGGACTGCGCTGCGCTTGTCCTGGGCTATTGTCGATCGCTCCCTCCGGGAGCTTGGAGCGGCGAGCGCGTGATGCCCTGGGAGAGTGCCGGGTGAGCGCCAGTTTTCGTCTAGTTGTGAATGCGGTGGGCGACGATGTGGTCCTTGATTCGCGCGTAAATTTCGGCGCTGACGATACCGCGATCGAGAAGTTCGTTTTTGCCGCGGTAGGGCCGATAGCGGATGATGCGCGCCGCCCAGGTGCGGGGCAGCCCGGGAACTCTCATCAATTGATCGAGTGAAGCTGTATTGATATCAACCGGCTCTGCCTGGGGAGAGGGCTGGGCCGCACGCGATTGAGTTAGAACGGGCGATTGGCCGTGAGCCGGCGCTGTAAAAGCAAGGGTTACGACCGCAATGGAGAGCAGGATTCGAGCGGAAAATCTCACGCATGCCATTGTCCTCCCGAGATGAATGCTGCGTAAATGGGCTTGCGCATTTCCGGCCAGAATGTAGTGGAGGTAAGCGGGTTTGTCCTGCAACAATTGATATATGGCAATCCCCCAAATTGCTTCGTCCGCAGGCCAGAAGCTGCGCAGCCGTGTTTTCGGCAGCACGCGTTTGACTATCCTTCTTTCGCTTGTTGTGGTGCTGGCTGTCTGCCTGATCTTCACCTGGGAAACGGGCGATGTGATGAGCAATCTTTCGTTCCTCAACCCGAGGAACAGTTCGAACCGATCGCTCGCCACCAAGAAGTCGATTGTCGACATCAAGCCCTGGCAGACGGCGCAAGCTCTTGCCGCCCTGGCATACACGGCCGAAGAGAAGGAGTTCGCACAGGAAGCGGAACGGCTTGCCGACCACGAGGTGGACCAGGCCTTTGCATCCGCACTGCGGCAGGCGACGCTGGATGCGCAGCATCTGAAACTGAGCGGCGAAGCGCTGGCATTGCAGAAGAAAGTGGTGCAGCTCCAGGAACTCATCGCGCAGGACAAAGACGACATTCAGACGATAACGGCGGCGTTGAAGGGTCCGCCACCGAAGGATGGCAAGCCGGCGGAATACGACGAGGGAGACCTGGAAGTATCGAAGGCGCAGCTGACACTCGACTCAGACGAACTCGCCGATATCCAACATGATTTCGATCGCGCGTCGGGAGATCAGACTTCGCAAATACAAGCGGAGCTGACGGCACACGAAGCTGCGATGCGCGGATACGACAAGCAGGCGCGCGAGGGCGGGCAGGTTGCGACGGTTTCGGCGCGCCGCTTTGGCACGCTGGCGGGAAGGCTGGGGGCATTTTTCAGGCTGAGAACGCGGGCCACACTTCTGCAGCAGGCGATCGATCAGACGCGCAGAGACATCGGAATGCTGACCGCGCAGCAATCAGCGATCGAGACAAAGATAGGCATCATGGGCACGGTCAAGACGGATGATCTCGACCAGAAGCTGCAGGGATTGCGAGACCGCACATCGCTACGGCAGATTCTTGGCATTGCGGACGATCGCATCCAGACAGAACAGCAACTCGTAACCGTATACGGCAAGTGGGCTGCGCAGGTGCTGGTGCAACAGCGAATTATTGTGCATCTGCTTCTGCAATCTGTGGCTCTGATTGCATTCATCGGGATGTGCATGGTGTTCGCCGATTGGCTGGTTCAGCGGATCATGACGAAGCCTGGGCTCGACAGCCGGCGATCGCAGACGCTGCGCAGCATACTGAAGATGTCCATCCAGGCTTTGGGTGTGGTTCTGATTCTGATCGTGATTTTCGGGCCGCCGCAGGAGACGCCGACGATTCTCGGATTGACGACGGCAGCTCTGACGATCGCGTTGCAGGATTTCATCATCGCGTTTCTCGGATGGTTTGTGCTGATCGGTAAGAACGGGATTCATGTGGGCGACTGGGTGGAGATCAACGGCGTTGGGGGCGAGGTGACAGATGTGCGCCTCTTTTCGACGACGCTGATGGAAACCGGCACTCTAGCGGATAAGGGGCTGCCGACGGGACGCCAGATCGCGTTCATGAACAGCTTTGCGATTCGCGGCACGTATTTCAATTTTTCGACGAGCGGGCAATGGATGTGGGATGAGATCAAGATCACCTTGCCGGCGAGTGATAACGTGCACGAGGTGCTTGAGCGTATTCAGAAGGCAGTGGTCGCAGAGACGGAGAAGAATGCGAGCCAGGCGGAGATGGAGTGGAAGCGGGGCGCGCACGGCACGAGCCTGAGCCGATTCAGCGCGACGGCGGTGGAGAATCTGCGACCGTCGGGCGGAGGGCTCGACGTGCTGGTGCGATATGTGACGCGGGCGTCGGAGCGGTTCGAGCTGCGGAATAGGCTTTATCAGAAGGTGATCGAGGTGCTGAGGGAGCCGGGGGCGGGTGCGGGAGGGGCGGCGGTGGTGACGGCGAAGGGTTGAATCAGAGACATGAGCCGCGCAGGATGATGAATAGTAGACGATCCCAGGAAGAATCGGTGGAGGTGTCATGCGAGTCCTGCAGATCATCATGATTGGGATCACGCTGGTTCCAATGTTCGCGCAGTCTCCAAAACCCAACGGAAGAGTGACCTCAACCGGCGCTGAATTCAAAATCCCGCTGCGATCGCCAGCAAACGGGATCTGGATCTGGAACCGTTCTGATGTTCCAGATAACGACAACGAATATCTGTGGACGATTACTGCGAAGAACAAGGCCGCGCAATATTCTTTCGGCTTTTATCTGTACAAGCTTCCAGGATCGCGCGAGACACGAGGAGCATTGAAGGAGTTGCTGAGGTCCGGCCAGGAGTCCGTCTTCCAAGAGGATGCTGAAGGACGCGGTAAGCTGTTGCCGAAAGCCCCTGTAGAAGTGTCGGTTGAAGACGGAGAGATTTTAATACGCATCAAGGATCCGAAACTGGTCCGCCTCATCTTTCATGAACGGCCGGAGACGGTCGATGTTCACTCGAGGACGCCGGATGCTGATTTTCAGGTGATTCAGGTGACATACGTTGACTAGTGACGTGGTCCTCGTGCAGGTCTTTCAGATTGACACGGTGAGGTCGATACCGTAAGTTGGAGACAGATGCAGATTCACCGCCATCACGGTCATCATCACCATCACGGGACCAATGTGCCGGCGGACTGTTATGGCCTGAGCTGAAGGCCAGAGAGATTCGGAAGTATCAAAGCCCGCCGGCACATAAGCCGAGCGGGCTTTTTAGTTTTGCGGCAGATGTGAAATCCAAATTCAGGAAAGATGATGAATACGCAACCCAAAGTTGATTTCGAAAAAATGGACGGACTGGTGGCGGGGATTGTGCAGGACGCCAAAAGCGGCGAGGTGTTGATGCTGGGCTTTCTGAATCCGGAGAGCTATGCGAAGACTCTGGAGACAGGCTTTGTGACGTTCTGGAGCAGGACGCGGCAGAAGCTGTGGATGAAGGGCGAGACGAGCGGGAACCGGCTGCGTGTGATTTCGGCGGCGACGGATTGCGACAACGATGCACTGCTGTTTCGCGTTGAGGTGGAGGGCGACGGGCTGGTGTGCCACGAGGGCACAGTTAGCTGCTTTACGAAGTCGCTGACGTTTGCGAATGCCGTGGAGGTGAAGCGTGGGTAACAAGCTGCGACTGGGATTGCCGAAGGGGAGCCTGCAGGACTCAACGATTGCGCTATTCAAGCGCGCGGGCTGGAACATCTACGCGGACGGGCGGTCGTATTTTCCGTCGGTGGATGATCAGGAGATCGAGTGCATGCTGATTCGCGCGCAGGAGATGGCGCGATATGTGGATCATGGCGTGCTGGATGCGGGGCTGACGGGGATCGATTGGGTCGTTGAGAGCGGGCTGGACGTGACGAGCGTGACCACTCTGACCTATGCGAAGCAAAGCCGCAGGAAGGTGCGCTGGGTGCTGGCAGTGCCTGAGTCAAGCGGATTCCTGAAGGCGCAGGATCTGGAAGGGAAGATCATCGCGACGGAGCTGGTTGAGGTGACGAAGAGGTATTTCGCCGACCGCGGGGTGAATGTGAAGGTGGAATTCAGTTGGGGTGCGACGGAGGTGAAGCCGCCGATGCTTGCCGATGCGATTGTGGAAGTGACGGAGACGGGTAGCTCGCTGAAGGCGAATCACCTGAAGATTATCGACACAGTGATGGAGAGCGAGACGCACCTGATCGCGAACAAGGCGGCGCTCGAGGATGCGTGGAAGAAGGAAAAGATCGATCAGATCGCGGTGATGCTGCGCGGGGCAATTGATGCGCAGAGCCAGGTGGGGCTGATGCTGAACGTGAAGCGCGAGGATCTGGAGCAGGTGCTGGCGGTGCTGCCGGCGCTGAACTCCCCGACGGTTTCGCAGTTGAGCAATTCGGAGTGGGTTGCGGTGAACACGATTTTGGAAGAGCGTGTGGCGCGCGACGTGATTCCGAAGTTGAAGGCTGCAAGGGCGACGGGAATTGTGGAGTATCCGCTGAATAAGGTTGTGCTGTAGAGGACGGAATGAAGCTGGTTCGGACGCAGGGACGTGGGGCGCGAGATGCGGCGGCGGCGTTGGCGCAGTTGGAGAGGCGCGGCGGCGCGGCGCTGGATGCAGTGATGCCGTCGGTGCAGCGGATCGTGAAGGATGTGCGGCGCGGCGGGGATCGGGCGATGTTTCGGTATGCGGCGAAGTTGGATGGGCTGGCGGATCGAGCACGGTTTCGAGTGACGCGGGAAGAGATGGCGGAGGCGTGGGCGGAGACGGATAACGATCTGCGCGATGCGTTGACGACGGCGGCGAGGCAGATTCGGGCATTTGCGAAAAAGCAGATGCCGAAGGCCTTTAGCGCGAAGGCGGGGAGTGCGAAGGCGGTCGCGGGGCTGACGGTGGGGCAGGTGGTGCGGGCGATTGATTCAGTGGGGTGTTACGTGCCGAGCGGGCGGCATCCGCTGCCTTCGACGCTGCTGATGACCGCGATTCCAGCGCAGGTGGCGGGAGTGGAGCGGATCGTAGCTGTGTCGCCGAAGGCGGCGAGGGAGACGCTGGCGGTGGCGCACCTTCTGGGGATTGCGGAGTTCTATCGCGTGGGCGGTGCGCATGGGGTGGCGGCCCTGGCGTATGGGACAGAGACACTGGCTCGCGTGGACAAGATTGTGGGGCCCGGGAACCTGTACGTGACCGCGGCGAAACGGCTGGTGGCGTTTGATTGCGCGATCGATATGCTGGCGGGGCCGACGGAGATTGTAGTGACGAGCGACCGCGGAGATGCGAAGGAGATTGCGGCGGACCTGGTGGCGCAGGCGGAACATGATCCCGAAGCGGTGGCGATCTTTGTGACGACGCGCGAGGAGTTGGCGAGGCGGGTGATCGCGGAGACGAAGGCGCAGAGCAAGGGGAATACCGTGGCTCGGGAGTCGCTGGGACGAAATGGGGTTGCGATTGTTGCCAGAGATCCGGAAGAGGCGCGGGAGATTACGAATCGTTTGGCTCCGGAGCACTTGACTGTGGATTCGGCAGAGGACGTGGAGTGGGTGAAGAGCGCGGGGTCGGTGTTTGTAGGCGGATGGTCGGCGCAGCCGATGGGGGACTACATTTCGGGGCCGAATCATACGCTGCCGACGGGCGGGATGGCGCGAGTGCGCGGCGGGTTGAGCGTGAATGATTTTGTGAAGCTGATTACAGTGCAGGAGTACGAGGCGAAGGGGATCCGCGAGCTTGGAGAGAAAGCGGCTCTGCTGGGAGATGCGGAGGGGCTGACGGCGCATGCGGCGGCGATTCGGATGCGGGTGAAGAAGGCTTCAGGGAAGAGCGGGAGGAGCCGTGACTAAAGCTGATGTTGCCGTGCGGCCGACGCCGCGGGCTCGTGTGCAGGAGATGAAGGAGTATCACCCGCCGCTGGGGAATCGCGATGCGATGCGGCTGGACTTCAACGAGAACACGATTGCGTGTTCGCCGAAGGTGAAGGAAGTGCTGGGGAGGATTTCGGCGGGGGCGCTGACGCGGTATCCCGAACGCGAGCCGGTGGAACGCATCGTTGCCGAGCATCTGGGGGTTGCGGCGGAGCAGCTTGTGTTGACCAACGGCGTGGATGAGGCGATTCACGTACTGTTCGAAACGTTTCTCGATGATGGAGATGAACTGCTGCTGCCAGTGCCGACGTACACGATGTACGAGGTGTATGCGTCGGCGACGGATGCGCGGGCGGTGACAGTGCAGGCAGCGGAGGATTTGCAGTTTCCGTTTGAAAGGCTGCTGAGCGCGATTACACCGCGAACGAAGATTATTGCGATTGCGAATCCGAACAGCCCTTCAGGATCCGTTGCGACGCGGCAGCAGATCGTGGAGATTGCACGGCGCGCACCGGATGCGGTGGTGCTGGTGGATGAGGCGTACTTCCACTTCTTCGGCGAGACGGTGATGGACATGGTTGGGTCGGTGCCAAATCTGATGGTGGCGCGGACGTTTTCGAAGGCATACGGACTGGCGGGTTTGCGGCTGGGTGTGCTGGCTGGTCCGGTGGAATTGATGAAGTGGGTGCGGCGGGTGCTGTCGCCCTATAGCGTGAATTCGCTGGCGCTGGCTTGTCTGCCGGCGGCGCTGGAGGACACGGAGTACCTCGACTGGTATGTGGGTGAAGTGCTGGCCGCGCGGACGGAGTTTGAAGCGGCGCTGGATGAGTTGAAGATTCGACGGTGGCCGAGCAGGGCGAACTTTGTCCTGGTGGAGATTGGAGCGAAGCACAAGGAGTTTGTTCGGCTGATGTCGGCGGGCGGAGTGCTGGTGCGGGATCGATCGAACGATCCGGGGTGCAACGGGTGCGTGCGGATCACGATTGGGACGCGGGAACAGATGCGGGAGGCGGTGAGCGTGCTGAAGAGAACGATGATGGAGATTCGTAGCGAGGGGAGTAAGTGATGGCGGCGAAAGAGAAAAATGTATCCAGATCCCAAGTCTTCAAAATCGGGAGACCCGGGGCACCCACTACTACGGGAGGGAAGGGTGTGCGTCGAGGTGTGGTGGTGCGGGATACGAATGAGACGCGGATCTCGATTGTGCTGACGGTTGAGGGGAAGGGCGTCTACAAGGTATCGACGGGGATTCGGTTCTTCGATCACATGCTGGAGTTGTTTACGCGGCATGGAGCGTTCGATCTGGAGCTTACGTGCAAGGGCGATCTGGATGTGGATCAGCACCACACCGTTGAGGATGTGGGGATCGCGCTGGGCGAGGCGTTCGACCGGGCGCTGGGAGACAAGCGGGGGATCTTGCGCGCGGGATATTTCCTCATGCCGATGGACGAAACACTGGCGATCGCTGCGGTGGACATGAGCGGGCGCGCGGCCTTTGCTGTGGACACGAAGGTGAAGACGCGGCTGGTTGGGGATCTGCAGACGGAGTTGGTGACGGATTTCTTCGAGGGGTTTGCGCGCGGGGCGCGGGCCAATGTGCATGTGAAGACGATGTATGGCAGATCGAATCATCACAAGATCGAAGCGATCTTCAAGGCGTTTGCGCGGGCTTTGCGGGTGGCTTGTTCGAGGGATAAGCAGTTGGGGGAGATGCTGCCGAGTACGAAGGGGTTGTTGTAGATCCAGGTTCTCGGTTGGTGAAGGTTCGATGTTTCCCATGTCTCCAAAATCGGGAGACATGGGGCACCCAACGGTAATGAGAGTCGAGTCGTCGAGAGATTGAGATGCGGGTTACGGTGATTGATTACAAGGCGGGGAATCTGACTTCGGTGCTGAAGGCGCTGCGGCATCTGGGTGCGGAGCCGGTGGTGACGGATTCCGATCTTTCGCTGATTGAGCGGGCGGAGCGGATCGTGTTGCCGGGAGTTGGGCATTTCGCGGCTACGGAGCGGCTGGATCGGACGGGGATGACTGGGGCGATTCGCGAGGCGGTGAAGCGAGGGGTTCCATTTCTGGGGATCTGCGTGGGGATGCAGTGGCTTCTTGAGGGAAGTGAAGAGGCGCCGAAGCAACCTGGGCTCGGGCATTTCATTGGCCGGTGCAAACGATTTCCTTCCGGGCGTGAGAAGGTGCCACACGTGGGTTGGAGCAGCATCGAGACGAATATCGTTGGGCCAACACTGTTCCGCGGCCTCAAGAGGATTGAGTACGTTTATTTCACGCACTCCTTTTACGTTCCTTATGCAACTATGATTCGCGAAGCCGATGGAGATCTCCAAGTTGTCGACGCAGCGCAGGCAGAGTACATCGTGCCATTTGCAGCGGCTGTAGAGTGGGGCAACGTTTTTGGCGTTCAATTCCATCCGGAAAAATCCGGAGACGCGGGACTTGCGGTGCTGCGGAATTTTCTTACTTGGGAAGGGCCTCAATGCTGACGAGAAGAATCATTGCTTGCCTCGATGTTCATGGTGGGCGGGTGGTGAAGGGCGTGCAGTTTGTGGACCTGGTGGATGCGGGGGATCCGGCGGCGCTGGCGGCGCGGCACGCGCGTGAGGGTGCGGACGAGATCGTCCTGCTCGACATCACTGCTACGCACGAAGGAAGACAGACGCTGCTGGATACGGTACGGCGGACAGCGCGAGAGTTGTTTGTGCCGTTCACGGTGGGCGGTGGGATCAAGAGCGCGGAGGAAGCGGCGCAGGTTTTTGAGGCGGGGGCGGACAAGATCAGCGTGAACTCGGCGGCGCTGAAAGATCCATCGCTCATCAGCGAGATTGGGAAGAGCTTCGGCGCGCAGGCGGTGGTGGTGGCGATTGATGCGCGGCGCGATCCGGAGGCGAAGGATCCGGTCCGGGATGCGCAGGTGTTTGTACAGGGCGGTCGCAAGCCGGCGGGACGGCGCGTGGTGGAGTGGGCGCGCGAGGCGGAGGAGCGCGGTGCAGGAGAGATTCTGCTGACGTCGATGGATTCGGATGGGACGCGCGCGGGCTTCGATTGCGAACTGACGGCGGCGGTGAGCGGGGCGGTGAATATTCCGGTGATTGCTTCAGGAGGCGCAGGGACGGTGGCGCATTTTGCGGATGTGTTCGGGAGGGGGAAGGCGGATGCGGCGCTGGCGGCGAGCATCTTCCATTTTGGGGTTTCGAGTGCGCGGTTGTTGAAAGAAGAGTTGGTAGCGGCGGGAGTTCCGGTGAGGCTGCCATGCTGATTCCTTCGATCGATTTGCTGGGCGGGCGCATTGTTCAGCTGGTGCAGGGCGAGAAGCTAAAGCTGGCGTTCGATGATTTTGAGTACTGGATTGAAAAATTCTCGCGGTATCCGCTGGTGCAGCTGATCGATCTGGATGCGGCGATGCGGCAGGGCGACAACTCGGCACTGGTGGCGCAGATTGCGAAGAGACTGCCGTGCCAGGTGGGCGGCGGTGTGCGATCGGTTGAGCGCGCGCGCGAGGTGCTGGCTGCGGGCGCACGGCGCGTGATTGTGGGGTCCGCTTTGTTCACCGATAGCGGCGCGGTGGATGTGAAGTTTGCCTCGGAGATGGCAGAGGGTGTTGGAGCGGAGCGCGTGGTCGCCGGGATCGATACGAAGAATGGGCGCATTGCGGTGAAGGGGTGGAAGGCGCAGGTGGCACTCACCGCGGATGATGCGATTCCGGCGCTGGAGCCGTATGCGGCGGCTTATCTCTACACGCATGTGGATGGGGAAGGGATGATGCAGGGATTCCCGATCGATGTGGCGGCGCGGCTGCGGAAGTTGACGGCGCGGCAGTTGATTGTGGCGGGGGGGATTCGAAGCCAGCAGGAGATTGATGATCTCGGCGCGATGGGCGTGGATGCGGTAGCGGGGATGGCGGTTTATACGAATTTGCTGGCGGTGTAGGCATTTCGGGCGGCCCTCCGGGACGCCGTGGATTCTCTGATCCCGTTTCCCAGCGTTTCACGCTGGGCTATTCTCGAGTCTCCCTCCGGGAGACCAGGGCAAAGTCCCTACTCGCTATTCTTCAGCTCATCGGCACGGCTAAAGCCGTGCCCTTTCAAAACAATCTTGGTCTGTGACATGGGATGGCGGCAATGCCGAGACTGTACACGGGCAGATCAAGACTACTTCGCTTCGCGATCTTCTTCAGATGGGCCTTATTGGGCATCAGATATGCTGGAGGCAAAGCTGGCGATGAGAACGAAAGGAAGTGCGTGGAGCATGCCGAAGCAAAGCGGGATTCGACTGGCGAAACGACTGGATGAGGTTGGGTTCTCAGACATCGTGCAGATCCGCAACAAGGTGATGGAGCTGCGGGCCGCGGGGCAACAGGTGCATGCGCTGCACGGCGGAGAGCCTTACTTCGAGACTCCGGAGCAGATCAAGTATGCGGCGGTGAAGGCGCTGGTGGAGAACTACACGCATTATGCGCCGTCGTCGGGCGTGCTGCCGCTGCGCGAGGCGCTGGTGAAGAAACTGGCGGCGAAGAACAAGATCAAGGTTTCGACGGATGAGGTGATTGCGACGGTGGGCGGGTCGCAGGCGTTGTATGCGGCGTTCCAATGCGTGCTGGATCCGGGAGATGACGCACTGGTGTTTTCGCCGTATTGGACTCCGATTCGCGATCTGGTGACGGGGTCGCAGGCGCGGCCGCTGCTGGTGCCGACGATTACAGCGAGACGAAACGGGATACGGAAGACGCTGGAGCAGTTTTCGACGCCGAATACGCGAGCCGTCTACTACAACACGCCGCAGAATCCGAGCGGGCTGGTGTTCACGCGGGCGGAGGCGGAGGAGGTCGCGGCGTTTGCCAAAGAGCGCGACCTGATTGTGATTGCGGATGAGGCGTACGAGGATCTGGTGTATGAGGGCGAGCATGTTTCGATTGCTTCGCTGCCGGGGATGCTGGAGCGGACGATCACCTGTTTCACGTTTTCCAAAACTTACGGGATGACGGGATGGCGCGCGGGGTACGCGGTGGCGAAGGAGCCGTTCATGACGGCGATTCGCAAGATCGTGTTGTATTCGACGAACGGCGTGACGACGTTTGTGCAGCAGGCGATGATCGATGCGCTGAGGACGCCGGAGGCGGAGATTGCTGCGCATCGAGAGGAATATCGCAAGAGGCGAGATCTTCTGGTCAGGGCGCTGAATGAGGTTGGATTGAAGTGCGAGCCTCCGGCAGGGGCGTTCTATGCGTTTCCGAATGCAGAGAAGATCAATAAGAATAGCAAGAAAGCTGCGGAGATTCTGCTGGAGAAGGCGCACGTTGCGACGATTCCGGGTTCGGTGTTCGGGGCACAGGGAGAGGGGCATCTGCGGTTCGGGTATGCGATCTCAGTGAAAGAGATTGAGGCGTGTGCGGAGGCGCTGCGGAAGTTTCGGGGCTAGGCTTCGTTGAGGCGGGCCTGACCGACGGCGGTGCTGGTTTCTACTCTGGATGCGCGGAGCAAGCGGGCGATCTGCTTGAGGTGGAGCTGGACGGCGTAGGCGCGGAGAATCTCGGCCTGCGAGAAGTTAGCCCCAGTGTGGCGTACCGCGGCCATGCGATCTTCGAGGCGGGCGATGTCGCCTTCGAGATTGAGGCTGGGCGGGGGAACGTGGAATCGCCAGCCGTGGATGCACTTCGCGACGTATTGAAAACCTGATTGAATATCAGAGATGAGGCTACCGAGCTCGGGCTCGAGCTGCTTGGCGTATTCGTCCTCATGGCTGTCCTGGACAGCGAACTCGAGCGCGACGAGCGCGTCGAAGATGGAGCGGCCGAATTGCGAAAGCGTGGTGAGGCCTTCGCGCCAGCCTGGGCCGCCGGAGGGCTCGTTGCGCGCGGCGTCGAGAAGGGCGTTGTTGCTGCGCAGAAGTGCGAGAGCGTCCTGGTGGAGATCGGCGAGATTCTGTGCGGGTTCGCCGCCGAAGCCCTGGAGAATCGCTTCAAAGAAGCTGCCGAGTACGAGGAACTCCTGCGCGAGGCCGTCGCGGAGGCGGAGGCGTGCGCGATCGGGGAAGACGAGGGTGGAGACGAGGATAGCGACGATGATTCCGAGGAGGACTTCGCCGACGCGGTGGAGCGCGAGGAGCCAGTGGGAGCCTGTGTTCTGAACAAGCATGATGATGGTGATGGTGACACCGGCGAGGCGGGAACTATTGCGAAGTCCAAGGAGTCCGCAGAGGATGACGGCAAGCAGGACGGCGGCGATGTAGTTCCAAGGCAGCGTGCCGAAAAGGGAGAATGCGAATCCGAAGGCTGCGCCGATGAGCGTGCCAATGATGCGATCGCGCGAGGCGGTGATGGTGGCGCCGAAGTTGGATTGGAGGACGATGATGGCACTGATGGCTCCCCAGTATCCGTCGTGGACGCCTAAGCGGAGCGCGATTTCCCAGCAGAGCGCGGCGGCGAGCGCCGTTTTGGCAGCGTGGATGAGGAGGCGTCTGCGTTCCCAGGTGAGGAGGCCCTGGCCGGACGGGCTGTGGAGGCGCAGCTTGACGGCAAGGTCTTGTTGAGACTGCGTTCTGCGGCGGGTGAGCTGCATGGTTCTAGTTTGCGAGCACCTCATTTATACGATGACGCATTGTGCGCGCGGGAGCGGCGTTATGCAACATGTAGCATGGAAGGCATATGGTTCGCGTTGGATACTCGACGAATATTGCACCGGAACTGCTGAAGGATTTCCCGTCGGATGTAGAGTTGATCGCGCTGCCGCGCGATCTCGATCATGACGTGGAGATCGAGGTGTGGATTCCGGATCCGTATCCGACGCGGAATTCAAATATCTATCCGCGTCTGCGCGGGTTGAAGCTGGTACTGTCGCTGATGGCGGGGACGGAGTGGATTCCGGCAGCGGTGGGGCCGCACGTGACGATCTGCAATGCGCGGGGAGCGCATAACATATCGACGGCGGAGTGGACGGTTTCGGCGACGTTGGCGATGCTGAAGCATTTTCCGTTGTTTCTGGATGTGCAGAGATCGGGTGAGTGGAAGCGGCGGTTTGAAGCGACGAAGGAATACGTTGAGATTTCGGGAGATACGCGGCAGCACTATCCGCCAGTGATGCTGGAGGAACTGACGGGAAAGCGCGTCCTGCTGGTCGGGTATGGATCAATTGGGAAAGAGATTGAGCGGATGCTGGAGCCGTTTCGCGTGGAGCTGACGCGCGTGGCCCGGACAGCGCGGGAGAATCCGAAAGTGCATGCGGTGAGCGAGCTGAATGCGCTGATTCCGCAAGCGCAGGTGATTGTGCTGATATTGCCGTCGACCGCGGAGAGTCACCGGTTGATCGATGGACCGCAGTTTGCGCTGATGCAGCAGGGGACGCTGCTGGTGAATGCGGCGCGTGGACCGGTGGTGAACACGGACGCATTGGTTGCGGCCTTGCAGAGCGGGAAGATTCGCGCTGCGGTGGATGTTACGGATCCCGAACCGTTGCCGGATGGGCATCCGCTATGGAAGTGCCCGAATCTGTTGATCACTCCGCATGTGGGCGGTTCGAGCCCGGAGTTTGCGAGACGCGCGCTGAAGGTGGCGGAGCTTGAGTTACGGCGCTATATAGCGGGCGAGCCGCTGCTCAACGTGGTGCAGGCGGCGGTTTGAGTGGAGCGGGCGGCGCGACGCCAGTCGCGCAGACCGAGGATCGCGAGGACGACGAGGCCGGCGTAGAGGACAGCCGTGATCCAGAGATCTTTGTAGATGTACTCGCCGATGTAGACGAGATTCACGACAATCCAGAGACCCCAGTTGGCGATGTGCTTGCGCGCCTGCCACCAGCTGCCGACGAGGCTGAAGCTGGCTAATGCGGCGTCGAGCCAGGGCAGGGCAGCGTGGAGATGCTTTGCGATTTCGCCGAGGATGAGGCTGCCTGCGATTCCGGCTGCGATGGCGATCAGAAACGGACGGAATGCGAGCGGTTCTACGCGAACTTCACCGTCTTCCTGTACGCCTCGCCACCAGTGCCACCAGCCGTAAAGAGTGAAGGCGATGAAGAAGAGCTGGAGTAGGGAGTCGGAGAGGAGGCGCGCGCGATAGAAGACGACGAGGTAGAGAATGTCTGCGGCGAGAACAACGGGCCAGCAGATGAGGAGACGTTTGGTGGTGAGCCAGATGCCCAGGGCGGTAGTGATGAAGCCTGCGAGCTCGACCCAGTTGGCGATGAGGTAGTGCGTGATGGCGGCGATGGTCATTGGCTAGTCGCCTGTTTATCGCTTGAGTGCCGGCAGGATTCGGACCAGCGGCGGATGGGATCGAGGAGCCTGTGTTTGCCGGGGCCTGCGAACCACTGTGCGTGGCCGAGCAGGTAATCGTGCGAGGCGACGCGGGCTTTTGATGATGAGTGCAAAACGCCGAGGAAATAGTCGGCTTCGGATAGGGCGAACTCGGCGTGGCAGACTGCGAGCATGGGGGCGAGCGAGGCGGCTTCCGCGGAAGAGAGCGGCCGGATCTGCTCGTAGCCGTCGAGGAGAGCCCACAGGTGATCAAGATGAACGGGAAGGCTCTCGCCGGCAAGGGGATCGTTCATGAGGGCGAGCCATTCGACGATGTTGCGTTCGATGCAGTGGGCGAGGTCGTGTACGGCGTTGGTGCGGTCGGCGAGGCCGAAGTCGATGACGGAGTGGGCGCGGGCGTTGGGGCTTGGGTCGCTCCAGAAGAGATTGGAGGAGTGGAGGTCGTTGTGGGTCCAGAGCGGGGAGAGCGAGGGGAGCAGCGGATGGAGTTCGGCGTGGAAGGGGGCGAGGAGCTCGAGTGCGCGTTCGGAGTCGCTCAGGGTTTGCAGGTCTTGCGTGATGGAAGGGCGGGCGGTGAGGTATTGAGTGAGAGCGCTGGCGGGAGCGGGTGACGCGAATATGGTGAAGCTGGCGACAAGGGGCTGCACCTTTCTCGGTGGTGCTGCATAGCCTTCGGCGGCGAGGTGCATCCGGGCGAGGAATTCGCCGGCGGAACGGGCGTGGTCGATTGAGCGGAATGGTGTCCATGAGATGGCGTCTTGGTAAAGGTCGATGCCGGAGGGAAGATCGTGGACTTCGAAGGTCCAGTCGCCAGACTCGAGAGCGGTGAGGCCGGAGGCCGTTGAGAGAACGGCAGGGACACTGATTCCGTTCGTGCGAAGGTGCTGCATGAAGCGGTGTTCTTCAATGAGGCCAGCGATGTCGCGGACGGCGCGGGAGTGGCGCTTGATGAAGATGCGCTTGTGAGTGGTTTCGATGACAGCTGCCGAGGAGAGCGGGCGCGGGCTGGCGCAGACGATTGCGAGCGGCTCGCCGGTGGATGGGAAGTGCTGCAGAACGGAACGAACTTCGGGTAGCGTGAGCGGAGGCCAGTCGGGCTGGACAAGAGAGCCGTCGAGTCCGTGGGCGAGTGCGGCGGGTTGTTGCGATTCGATCAAGCGTATCGTGTTCTGTGCAGCGAGCTAGAAATTGTAATGCGCGGAGAGGCGGACAGTGGCTGGGGCGCCTTGATGGATGAAGGTGTCGCCGAAGCTTGCGCCGGTGTCTTTCCAGTATCGCTTGTTGAGGATGTTGTCGGCGTAGAGGTGAAAGGTGAGATGTCCAGATTCGCCCCCCGGGGCGTAGCGTGCGCCGAGGTTGAAGAGGTTGTATCCGGCGACGCTGACGGTGTCGTCGCGCGTGGCTTGTTTGCGGGTGGTGTAGCTCCAGCCAGGCATGAGGTGGAGGCCGCGTCCATGAGGGACGAGGATGTCGGCGAAAAGTGCGGAGTGGAATCGCGGCACGTTGATGACCTGATGGTTGTCGTAGGCAGGAGTGCCGGTATCCGTGGAGATGGCACGGATGGTGGCGGCGGAGGCACTGAGCTGCATCCACGATGCTGCTTTGCCCTGGGCGTTGAATTCGAATCCATCGTGGGTTTCGTGGCCGGCGGATTCGAAGCAGAGGTCGCCTGGAATGATCGCGCCGTCTTCTCGAAGCAGATTGGTTGAGCAGAAGTTGTCGGCCGACTGAATGACGCGGGGGTAGAAAAAGGGCTGGCGCATGCGGAAGTAGTCGGCGGTGATGAGGATTCCGTGCTGGTATTTTGCGCCGATTTCGGACTGGCGAGTCATGAACGGGGTGAGGAAGAGGGCGGAGTTATCGACCCACCATGGAGCTTGCGGGCCGAGCGAGAGGAGCGCTCCATAGTTGCTGTAGAGAGTGAGGCTGGGAGTTGGCGTGTAGGTCACAGCGTATTGCGGGAGCCAGAGAGTGCGCGCGCTTGCGTAGTTGAAGTCGGTGACGCGGGCGAAGCGCCCGCCGGCCTGCAGGCCGATGTTGTGCGGGAGATGAGCGCGTTCCTGGAGGATGGCTGAGGCTTGATGGTTGAAGTCGGCGAGCAGCTGGGACGCGTCGGCCTTCAGACCGTCGGGTTCGTAGGAGATGTTGGGCTGATAGATATTTTCAGTGCCGATAGGTTCGTAGATGATTCCCTTTGCGAGGTCGACGGAGCGATGGAAGAGGGAGCCTCCGCCGACTACGTCGTGGCTAATGCTGCCGGTCTTGAAGTGGCCTACGAGGAGAGCTTCGCCGGCGGAATCGATGCGGAGCTCGTTGGGACTGCGGTAGTCGTAAATTTCGTAGCTGCCATCAGGGCAGAAGAAGTAGCCGGGGGCGTCGGGACAGAGGGAGATGCCGGCGTCGTCGAGCGCGGGGCCGTAGGGGTAGATGACATTGTCGTCGATGAGGGAATGACTGTAAGAACCGCCGATGCGCAGAGTCCAGTCGGGTGCGAAGTTGTGCTGCAGGTGCGCGCCGGCGTTGAGAGTGTCGAAGGTGTTGGGTTTGGACCACGACTGGAAGCCGAGCATCACGGATGGGTAGACAGGCGAAGGAACGGTGGTGCCGCCGAGAAGTTGATAGCCTGCTTCGGAGCGCTGGACCTTGTGCTGGTATTCGAAACCGGTGGTGAGCTGGGTTGAGGAACCCAATTGCCAGCGGCCATTGGCGGCGCCCATGCCGCGCCAGCCATCGGCGTGTTCGACGTAGGTGTGCATGTCTTCGACGGCGGCGGTGATGAGGAGGCTGTCGCGAAGACCCGGCATGAGGAATTGCGTGGAACCGTAAGAGGAGCCGCGGTGATCGGTGGCGAGATCGATTGAGGGATGGAGGCCGCGGTATGGCTCTTTGGTTGCGTAGTTGATGACGCCGCCGCTGGAGGCGACGCCGCTCTCGAGGCCGGCGATGCCCTTGATGATTTCGACGCGCTGCTTGTTTTCGAGGGGAACATCCTGCTCGCCGGCTATGGTGAGGCCGTTGATCTGAAGGCCGGTGGCGAGGTCGATGGGAAATCCGCGGATCTGAAAATCGCCGTAGTAGCCAACGGGGGCGTAGTCTTCGCCTACAGAGGCGTCGTTCTTGATGACGTCGGTGAGGGTGCGCGAGATCTGATCGCCGATGACGGCGCTGGTGACGGAGGTTACGGAGAGGGGCGTTTCCTGGAGAGAGGCGCCGTCGAGACTGGCGGCGGTGCGCGGGTCGGATAGGTAGTCGTCTCTGACTTCGCCGTGAACGACGACGGTGGTGGTGACGCGGTCGGGCTTCTGGGAGGTCTGCGGATCGGGCTGTTGGGCGGAAGGAGTTTGCGCGAGACCGATGGTGCCGATCAGAAAGAGGGCCGAGAAGGCGCGCGTGAGAAGCGGGAGCGCCGAAAGCGCCGGGTTGTTGAGATCGAAAATGTGTCTGAACGTACGCATGCCCTTGTTCCCACTTTCATGAAACAAGGGAGTTCAAGATGAAGCTGGAAGGAAGTTGGTCAGACTGGCTTCGAAAGCTTCCCACGCCGGTATTATCCGGATCGGGTTCTAGGGTATTTTCTCAGCCCCACACTGTGGAGCACCCCTGTTTCACTACGTCAATTCAATCACCAATTGCGGTGCGATGCAAATGCAGCGTCTCATCGTGCACGGCGGCAGGTCCGGGCTCTATCGAATTGGATTTTCCTTCCAGCCTGCGAGTGGCTGATCGAATTCGAAGGAGCGGTTTTTGACCAACTCTGGATAGAGTCTGCCATCCGCGGCGAAGTTGATGTCTTCGGAAAAGATTCCGTACATCTGCGAGGAGATCTTCGCGCCGGGATGAGATGCGCAGCGCTGATGATGGCGGGAGTCTTTTGAGCGAGAAGAGAGGCAGAGGGCGACGATGGCGAGGAGCAAGCAGCTTCGTGTGGCGTTGCGGAGATCGTAACGGCTGGACCGGTAGACCCGATTGAGTGTTCTCCAGCAGATTTCAGAGGGAAGGCGTTAGTGTTTGGTCCAGCCGTGCATTCCGGCTTCGTAGGCGCGACGATCCATGCGGGGCAGCGTGGATGCAATCTTGTGGGGGAAGAGCGGGTAGTGGCGGGCGGCGATGAGGAGTTCCGGCACGCACCACACGTCATCTTCGGAGGTCATCCAGTTTTTCTTGTCGAGGCGCGCGAGATTGATGGGGCGCGAGTACGCGCGAAGGGTGCGCTGGCCGCGGAGGTTGTAGTAGTGGTCGAAGTAGCTGAGGGCCAGTTCGCGAAGGGTGCGGTAGATGGGGGCGCGGAAGCGAAGGCCGGCAAAGTTGGATTTGGCGATGCTGCCCCACAGACCATTCTCTCGATAGACGGCGAGAACATGGTCGTCATCGTGAACGGCTTCGAGATCCATGAGAAGCGGAGGATGGCCGTTGACGCGAAGAGCTGCCGCAGCGACGAGAGCGCCTTCAAGGCAGTGTCCCTTGCGCTCGCGCAGAACGCGCTGCGGCGACCATGCGGTGTCGGCATATTGGTAGGGAATGTCGTCGACGAACTTCTGGATCCGCGCGGGTGTCCTGAGGGCGCGAAGAGCGCGGAGACTCTGCGGAGTCAGGCCGTAGGCTGAGGAGCCTTTCGATCGGGATCCGTTACTGGCAAGGCGGTTGGTTGAGGGCAAGCCTATTTCTCTCCGAGCTCGTAAGGAATGGCGAAGCGGCCGATCTGGAAGACGGCTTTGGAGGAGGGCGGCCAGATCTGGAGCTGTGTGACGGTGCGATTGCCGGACATGATGTGGGCATCGGTGGTGCCGACGATGTTTCCGGTGGCGGCTTCATTGAAGTGGACCTTGAGGACGTCGGCGGAGTGGGTGTAGCCGAAGACGTATTCGCCGGGCTTGAGGAGTACGCCACCGATCTTGATGGGCGACTGCACGACGAGATAGTGGGAGTATTTGCCTTCGGCACTATAGCCGGCGGTGATGAGCACGACGCCCGCGATGTAGCGTTTGTGGCCGTCGACGATGCCGCTCGCGGTGCGCATCTCGGTTTCGATGTGCTCCTTGATGACGGGAGCGCGGGCGGGAAGCAGAGATGCGAGCTCGCTGCTGGTGGCCTGGCGCCATGCGGAGTTCTGCGCATGCAGGCTGAACGAGAAGATAAGGGCAAGGAGTGCGAAAACAGAAAGACGCTTCATGGTCACCTTATTGTTTCGGCTTACGAAGAGATTCAAGTGGAACGATACCGCGCTGGATGGCGGCGGTGGCAGCCTGCGTGCGATCGGTGACTCCCAGCTTGCCGAGCAGGCTGTTGATATGGGTTTTGACCGTGGCCTCGGAGATGTCGAGAAAGTTGGCGATCTCTTTGTTGCTGAGGCCGTGCACGATTTGCTCCAGAACGTCGAATTCGCGCGGCGTGAGCTCCTCGGTCCCCATTCGCTCGGCGAGACGTTGGGCGATGGCGGGCGGGATATGCGATTTGCCCGCGTGGACGGCGCGGATGGTGGAGACGAGGTCTTCGGTGGTCATGCCTTTGAGCAGGTAGGCCCTGGCACCGGCCTGCAGGGCGCGATAGATGTCTTCGTCGCCGTCATAGGTGGTGAGGACGATGAAGCGGGCCTGAGGCGTCTCCATGCGAATGCGCTGGATGACTTCGACACCGGAGAGACGTGGCATGCGCAGGTCAATGAGGGTCACGTGAGGCTGGTGCTTGCGGAACTGCGTGATGGCGTCGACGCCATCGGCGGCTTCGCCGATGACTTCGATGCCATCGACGACGTTGAGCAGGGCCACGAGCCCCTGGCGTACGACGTGGTGATCTTCAATGACGAGAACGCGAATGGTTTCTTCGGCGGCCATCAGGACTCCATTCTTTCTTTGACTTCCCTGGGTTGGGCTTCTTTTGCCGTGGTGAGGTGAAGGTGCACGGTCGTGCCGGTTCCAACTTCACTTGTGACTTCTAGAGTGCCGCCGATGAGGTCGGCGCGCTCACGCATGCCGGTCAGTCCATAGTGTCCTGCTGGTGAGTTTGCGCCGTTGGCGGAGTCGAAGCCGCGGCCGTCGTCCCTGACGATGAGCGCGAGTTCGGCGGGTCCGTATTCCAGCTGCACAGTGAGGTGCTTTGCTCCAGCGTGTTTCTTCACATTATGGATGGCCTCCTGACCGATGCGCAGGATTTCGCGTTCAGTGCCGGGAGGGATGGGGCGGTAGGCGCCATAGAGGCTGAAGGCGGCTTCGATTCCGTGCCCATCGGCGTTCTCGGTGGCGCGGCGGAGCTGGACGGGGAGGGTGTTTTCTCCGGTGTCCTGCGAGCGAAGAGCCCATATGGACTGACGGGCATCGGCGAGACCCTCGCGGACATGCTGGCGAGTGGTGTCGAGATGGCGGACGGCGGCTTCGGTCTTGTTGTGGCGAAGAAGTTCGGAGAGGACTTCGAGCTGGACCGAGACGCCGACGTAGCCCTGGGCGAGGGTGTCGTGGACTTCGCGGGCGATGCGGTTGCGCTCGGCGAGGACGGCGCGGAATTCGCGCTCGGCGCGAAGGAGGCGGAGACGGAAGGCGAGGAATACGAGTCCGGCGGCGAAGGCGAGAAGGAGAAGGTAGAACCAGATGGTCTGGTAGAAATGAGGCTTCAGCTGGAAGGAGAGGGATGCGCTGGTTGTGTTCCAGAGGCCGTCATTGTTCGCTGCCTGAATGCGGAAGGTGTAATCGCCCGGCGGAATGCTGGTGTAGTAGGCGGAGCGGCGCGAACCGGCGTCGGTCCATTGATGATCGAAGCCCTCGAGCATGTAACGGTAGCGGACTTTTTGCGGAGCGGTGAAGCTGAGGCCGGCGTAGTCGAACTGGAAGTGATTGTGGCCTGCCGAGACTTTGAGCGCTGTGTCGTTCAATGGCTGGTCGAGATCGTCAACGGCGAATCGGACGAGGGCGACCGGGGGCGGGACGGTGTTGACGGGGAAATGGGCGGGGTCGACCTGGACGAGGCCTTTTGGTGTGGCGAACCAGAGAAGCCCGTCGCGGGACCGCCAAGCGGATGGGTGGCTGTTGGTGGCCATCTGCCGGGTGCGAAGACCGTCGGCGGGACCGAATTCCATCCAGTGAGAACAGCCCCCGTTCATGCCACCCCCGCGACCAAGACCTGTCGCGGGGGCCCCGGTGTTGTCGCAATCACAGCGGGCGATGCCGCTGGCTGTAGCGAACCAAAGATGCTTCTGGCTGGAAGATCCGCGACCAGCACCTGTCGGCGAGTCGTCGTCGAGGATGGCGTGGATGGTGGTCTGGTTGAGGCCCGTGTCCGAGACTGGGGAGAAGGATTGGCCGTTCCAGAGATTCCAGCCGTGATCCTGCGTGCCGATGAGGAGATTGCCGTTGGGGCGAGGAAGCAGCGAGGTGATGACGTTGCTGGAGAGGCCGTTGGCGGAGGTAAAGTTCGTGATTCCGAGCTTCGGGCGGTCGGTCAGGCGGGAGAGACCGGCGAGAGTTGCAACCCAGAGGTTGCCATTTGTATCGCGCGCCATGGCGCCGACCAGATCGCTGCCGAGGCCAGTGGACTGCGTGTAGGTTTCGATGTGGAGGCTGGAGCTTGAGGTGAGGTGCGCGAGGCCGCGGCGCGTGCCAATCCAGAGCGAGTTGTCGGCGTCGACGTGGAGGGAGCGAATGAAGTCGTCGGGAAGGCCGTCGGCTGTGGTGTAGGCAGCGATGATGCCGTGTCGGATGCGGTTGAGGCCGTCGGGAGTGCCGACCCAGAGGTCGCCATCAGGAGCGGCGGCGAGGGACAGGATGATGTCGCTGGTGAGGCCTTCGCGAACTGTGTAGCTTTTCGTTTTGCTGAAGGCTGGGCCGGTGCGGGTGACGGCATTGAGGCCGTAGCCGCTGGTTCCTACCCAGAGAGTTCCGGTGGTGTCTTCGACAACGGTGGTAGTGGAGTCGGAGGAGAGGCCCTCGCGGGTTCCGAGGGTGCGGAAGCGCTCGTCGCGGAGGATGTGGAGGCCGCCGGATTCTGTGCCGACCCAGAGATTGCCTTCGTGGTCTTCAAGGATGGAGAGGATGGAGGCGGTGGCAAGAGAGTCGGTGAGGGGAAAGCGATCAACTTTGCCGGAGGCGTAGCGGACGAGGCCGTTGTTGGTGCCGATCCAGAGGGAGCCGGCGTCATCTTGCAGCAGGGCTTGGATGCGACTGCCGGGCAACTCCTTTCCGGCTGTGAATTTGTCAACGTTATTATCTCCACGCCGGTCTCCGTGCAGTATGGCGACTGTCGTCTTATCGGCAGAGGACAGTCTGGCGATGAACTGAATGCTGCTTTGTGGGATCCAGGGAAACATGCCAAGCTGCGGTGCGGGAGTCGTCCATTGTCCGCCGCGATACAGCGATACACGATCTCCGGTTCCGACCCAGATCGTCCCATCACTGTCGGAAATGACTCTGGTGATGGCTTGAGCTGGCAAGCGAGTTGCCGCAGTTGCATCAACGAAGTGGTTCTCCTCGAAGCGAGCCAGTCCGGCTCCAGTCCATACGAAAACAGTCTTATTGTCGGCCTGAACGATTGCGCGGATGTCGTTGGATCGAAGCCCATTTTTTGTGTTGTAAACAGTCACGACACCGCCCTTGAAGTGGGCAAGGCCGTCGGTGGTGCCGATCCAGAGGGAGCCATCGGATGTGGCGAGAAGGGATTGGATATCGTTGCCGGGAAGCGATACCGGTTTGGTGTTCTGGTCGAAGGTGAGGAAGCTGTTGCCATCGAAGCGGACGAGGCCGACTTCGGTGCCGATCCAGAGGAAACCGTCGGTGGTTTGCGCGAGTGCCTGGACCGTGTTCTGGGGGAGACCGTTTTCCATTACCCAGGACTGACGGCTGAACGTGGAAAGCGGGGTGCCCGGATCTAGAGGGCGCGCGACTGCGGTGAAGGCGAGTGAGAAGGCGAGAATGAAGAAGGGTATACGACTGGGCCGGAGTGCCGAGGCCGGGGTGTCGGAGACACGGGTCGACGAGGTTGACGGATTCGAATCAGCACGCGGCAAAGTGAGTCAATCCAATGGCAGGCGGAACGCTAATTCGATTATGAGGGCTAAGAGGGGTGTTGAAATAAGTGCTTTTAATTGTTGAGGAAGTTCTCAATCCAATGGTGGATGCGGCGGTCGTCCGAAGGACTCAAGACGTGATTTGGAAGCAAGGCTACTCTAAGAATGCCTCCTGAAATGGTTTTGTACATTCTCTGGCAAAGAGATTCAGGGCGGACCGAATGGTCCGCCCTTTTTATTTGCCCGGAAGACTATTGTCGTTCGAAGACCTGAGTGTCGGGTTCGGTTCGGCCGGGGATCTGGATGGTGGCGCTAAGGGTCTTCAGGTCGGGAGAGAGCTCGAGCTGGCGAGTGCGGAGGAGCGTACCGCTGACCTTGTCGGTAAGTTCGATGGAGTGAGCGGCCGATCTGCGGCCGGAGGAAACGAAGCCTGCGAGGGAATTGGGTCCGGAGTGAGGGTAGTCCTTGCCATCGAATTTGATGTTGTTTGTGTCCTGACCTCTGGAGTCGGCGAAGGAGAGGCCGTCTTCTTCGAAGGGACGGATCTGCAGGACGAGGGGGGATGTCATCGCCTCGGGAGTTCCGATCCAAGTAGCTGTAAAGCCCGTGCCTGCTCCGGAACGTTTGTAGGTGTACTTGATGTTGTTCGTCGTACCGTCTGATCGAATGCTGGTAAAGTCGTCGGTGAGAGTATTGGCGTCGCTGGAAAGGCTCCAGATAGCGGAGATCAACAGATGGCCATCTTTCTTCCGCATGACCTTCCAACGGTCAGGTGCTTCGACGGCGACTGCAAGGGTGGGGCCGAATTCGCCGGGCTGGTCGGTTCCATCGAGAACGATGGTCTCGGGGACCGGCCCGAGATTGAAGATGCACTTATTGGTTTCAACGCAGTTGACCTTCATCTGATCGGATATGTGGCTCCTGGACGGGTTGAGCTTCCAGTCACCGACAAAGGGATCGGTTGCCGCCGAGGCTGACGCGATAGCCATGCAGGCCGTTGAGAGTGCGAGGAGTGTGCGAAGCATGAAGCCTCCGATCAACGAAGTGGTACTGGAGCGGATCGTAATTGTGAGCCGCGCTTCGTTTCTGAGCGGATGTTGTGAGACGGACAGTTGCAGTGCGAAGCGGAATTGATGTGACGTGCAGTGAAACAGGTTGCTTGTCGACCAGCCCTAAAGGAGGGAATGATGGCTCCGAATTACATGGCGAGGCAGTTCGCGGACGATATGGAGTGGAGTGAGCCAAAAGCCACGTGGATGAAGAATCCACTAGCTGACGACGATGGCATTCCTACCCAGGGCGCGAGCAGGCGGAGGAACTGTGTTGACTGCGGCCAGGCGATTCCGGAGGGAGCGAAGTTCTGTCCGTCGTGCGGCAGAGAACAATGAACTGTTCATCGTGCGGCGCCACGATGCGCCTGAATGACGATGAAGATTGCCTGACGTGCGAGTACTGCAAGAGCGTCTTCTTTCCGTCGAAGGACGATGAAGGCGTCAGCGTATTGGAAGTGGAGTCGGGGGAGGAGTGCCCCGTCTGCACTATGCCAATAAAGCATGCGGCGATGGCAAAGATTCGGATTCGCTATTGCACCAAGTGCCGGGGAATGCTGATACCGATGGACGCATTTGTGGCGCTGATCGAGGCGCTGAGGGCCGGGGAACCGGGTACGCTGATTGCGCCGACACCGGACAAGCACGATTTGCTGCGCAAGATAGGTTGTCCGCATTGCCACCGCCAGATGGAAACCCACTTCTATAACGGCCCGGGAAATGTGATCATCGACGACTGCGAACATTGCGAGTTGAACTGGCTGGATCACGGCGAGCTGATGCGAATCGTGCGCGCACCGGACTATTTGTAGTAGCTTTCAGCTCCTTGGATCAGTGGGGAATCCTGATTCTCATCGCCTGCGATGCGCCTTTCGCAATGTACATGGGAATGTGAACCTGCGCGGGCTGCGCAGTGGGCGCACCGGCTGAGTCTCCGGGTGCAGAGGGCGGCGGCGGTGCCGGAGCCGGAGCGGAAACAGGGCTTAGCGGAAAATCAAGGTGAGTTTCGGGCTGGAGCGGGCTCAAGAGCGATTGGGCCGAGGAAGCCACGTATCCATTCGCGGTGGCCAGAAGTCTGGCGGATGCAGTGTGAGGTAGTCCGGTGAGTTCGAAGCGATAAGAGCCGTTTTCGTTGGTGATGTCATGGATGGGGCCGGAGATATTTACAACGCCGTCCAAGTCGAGTTGCACCATGGCATGCGCGACGGGAGAGCTTCCGGAGTAGACCATGCCTTCGAACGTCGTGACGGCAGGTGGCGGATCGGGACGCGTGAGGTAATACACGGCGACCGATCCGATGATGCCGGCGAGAATGCCGGCCATCCACTGAGTGAATTTTTTCATAACGCACCTGGCAGGGACCGCACGCGGGGGAGTCCGGGGAAGGCGTGTTTTTTGGTCCTGGGTGATGGTGTCGCGAGGGTGCGAATCGTTACAGCGATTTTTTTGAAGGCTTGTGGAGCGTCGAAGAGGCGATGTTGAAGTGAGCGGAATCGACTCTAAATTTGTGTTCGAAATGAACGAAATAGATTGGGTGTTTTGAGCAAGAACGCGGGCTGCTGAATCAAGTGTGAAGACTGGAACGGCCGCATAGTTAAGGCTGATCGAAGTTCGATTGAAATCTGGAAAGAGAGAGTACTGAACAAATGAAAATCAGAGCCGCGGTTTCCCCAATCATGAATCAGTTGAAGGCGCGTGTTGCGTTCTTTGCAGTTGCAGTCGTCGTAACCCTGGGCATGCTGAATGCGCGGAGCATCAATGCACAGAATGCCTCGCAGGTGAACGTTCCTTTCGCATTCTCAGCCAACCACAAGTCGTTTCCAGCCGGGCACTACCGTGTCATTCGCGAGTCGGATAACCATCTGACGGTGTTGAGCACGGAAACCGGAGTGGTATCCGAGTTCCTGGTTCGCACAACGCGAACTCTTGAACCCTCCACGAAGAACAGCCTCGTCTTTGTTCGTGATGAGCGCGGATATCACCTGGCCACCGTTCGTTTTGGTCAGGGTGGCATGCAGACTGATCTGACAGTACAGCCCAGGTCAGAGCGTGAGATCGCGAAGACAACGACAGGGACGTCGATGGAAGTTGGAATGAACTAGCCTTGGTTGTTTGCCTTGGTGGCCGGAGCCGATAGGTTCCGGCCTTTTGCTTTGAGGGATGAGAGACGAAGTAAATCAGGGACGCAAGGCCTTGGCAATCAAGAGTCGTAGTTATTGAAGCAGATTTGATGGAGCGACACAAAGTTCGGCCGGCCCTACGGGACGGAGATCTGGTGAATGCTTTCATGACCCAGGGCTGGCGCCCTGGGCTATTTTCGCTTCTCCCTCCGGGAGTTACTTACTTTGTTGTGGATTCGGTGATGGTGGCGATTTTGTCGATGGCGGGTGCGGTGGCGCGTTCGACTTTGCCGTCGGGCCAGTGGATTTCGATGTCGTCGATTTTCGCTGCAGTACCCAGTCCGAAGTGGAGACGCGTGTCGTTGTTGGAGAGATAGCTGCCGCCGCTGATGACGTCGCCACGCTGTTTCACTCCGCCGGCAGTCAAGTAGACAACAGTGCCGGTTGCATCGCGCGGAGTCTTGCCGCTGCCAATGAGCTTGAGCTCGATCCAGTGGTTGCGGTTGGAGTCGACGTTGCGCAGAAGTACGGGATGACCGTCCATGACGTTAATGACGGCGTCGATTTTTCCATCGTTGAAGAGATCGCCCACGGCCATGCCGCGTCCTGCGATGACCGCGGCGAGACCTGTGCCTTCGACGGCGGGTACGTTCTCAAACGATTTGCCCTGGAGGTTGTGGAAGAGCATGGGTCGCTCTTTCCAGCTTGTCCCCCAGTTGTATTTGTCGGCCTGCGGGTAGACGTGGCCGTCGGACATCATGAGGTCTTTCCAGCCGTCATTGTCGAAGTCGAAGAAAGCATCGCCCCAGCTGAGAAAGGGTACGGTGACTTCCCCAAGACCGATGTGATAGCTGACATCGGTGAAGTTGGCATCGCCCTCGTTGCGATAGAGGGGCTTGTAATCGTCGGAGAAGGTGGTGTTGAAGACGTCGAGCATGCCCTTGTTCTGTGTGTCGCCAACGGCGATGCCCATGGAGGCCGTTTCGCGGCCGGCTTCGTTGAGCGCGTAGCCGGAGGCATAGCTGTCATCTTCGAAGGTGCCGTCGCCCTTGTTGATGTAGAGGTAGTTGGGCGTGGAGTCGTTGCCGACGAGGAGGTCGGGCTTGCCGTCGTTGTTGATGTCGACGAAGACGGCGCCGAGGCCGTAGTAGCCAGGTTTGTCGGCGACTCCTGCCTTCTCGCTTACGTCGGTGAAGGTGCCGTCGCCATTGTTGTGAAAGAGATGGTCAGGCTCGCCTTTGAGGCCGCGAGGGCCGCAGGCTGTGGCTTCTCCGCGAAACGTACAGAAGGAATTGCTGGAGCCGCCTTCGCCGCCTTTGGCGGGAGGATTGTCCCAATCCCAGTGGAGATAGCCGGCGACGAAGAGATCGAGTTTGCCGTCGCCATCAAAGTCGCCCCAGGTTACACCGGTTGACCAGTTGCCGAGTTGGACTCCGGCCTTGTCGGAGATGTCGGTGAAGCTGCCGTTCTTGTTGTTGTGGTAGAGGCGGTTTTTGCCGAAGTTGGAGACATAAAGATCGGGGTAGCCGTCGTTGTCGTAGTCGGCCACCGCGCAGCCCATGCCCCAGCGATCGTTCTGCACACCGGCTTTGGCGGAGACGTCCGTGAATGTGCCGTCGTGATTGTTATGGAAGAGCGCGGCGTGGGGCGGAGCGGCTTTCCCGGCGAAGGCTTCGAGCGTGGAGCCGTTGACGATGTAGATGTCGAGCCAGCCGTCGTTGTCGTAATCGATGAGGCAGACACCGGAGCCTTTGGTCTCGATGATGTAGTCCTTGGTAGGCGTGCCCATGTGATGGGTCCACTTGGCGAGTCCGGCTTTCTCGGAGATGTCCTGAAAGACAATGGGGCCGGATTTGACGAATCCGCCGGCGGTGATGACGCGGTGCTCGGCGTCGAGCTGAACGGCGTGGTTGGATTCGACTTTGGGTGCGGAGTCGGCGCCCTGGGCGGGCTTGTCTTGTCCAGAAAGAAGTGGGGAAGTGACCGCCATAAGAAGGGCGGGAAGACTCAACGCGCGGATTGCCGGAAACATGGGGCAAGTATACGGGGAGGCAGGTGGGACGGGCGATCAACCGTTAGGTGGAATGTCGCGCAAGGCAGGGAATGAGGGACTGTGGGGAAGAGGAACAGGAAACAGCGGGCTGTTCCCTGCCATTTGAATTACATGACGACTATTGTGCTGCAGGTGGTGCGGGCTGAGATGGCTGCACGACCCAGCCGCCGTTGCTGTCCTTGACGAGGGTGGCGGTAGCGGACTGGATCGATGTGTCTTTGGCGATTTTGGGGAAGGCACGGCGTGATTCCGGAGTGCTCGCCCAGCCGGGGATACCTTCGACTTCGTACTGATAGCTGACCGTGTACTCGGTGGGGTTTGTGGCGTCGTTGGGAACCGCGGCGGTGATCGCGGTGACGTTGAAGTGTCCGAAGCAGAAGTTGCCGTAGCCGGGGTTGCTTGCGTCTGGCGTCCAGGCCGTGTGGCCCTTGTCGGAGAGGTCGTAGAGGTTCACTTGCTTGGAGCCGATGAGGAAGCGCTTCTTTTCTTCGGCGGCGCGAGCAAGGAGTCCGGCGTCGGTGAGGGCGTCAAAGTCGCGGGTGCGATCGTCTTTTGTCGGATCGGCTTCGGCGGGCATTTTTACGGGCTCGGGCCAGATGCACTCGTGCTTGCCAGCAAAGGAATTGTTGATAGCGGTCTTGAACTGGGCGGTGTCGAGCTGCTTTTTGCAGGCAGAGGGAAGAATGGCGAGAGCGGCAAGAGCGAGCAGAGACGCAATCTGTCGGCGCATTTGAGAGACCTCAAACGGGTTAGATGCAGGTTGAATGCTCTGCGGAATGGGCGTGAGTTGAGGCCTATGGCTGAGTCAATCGTATCCGGCACTCATCAGGCCGCTCAGGTCATGCTTGCAGGTTCGCAGGTCAAGCGATGGGGGATGAGGACGCTGGTGGCGTTTTCGACGAGAGCGAGGCAACGGTGGCGGACATGAGGACTTCGAGCATGGCGCGCTGGGCGCGTGCCCAGACAGGGTGAGCGGGACAGGTGGATCTGCGTTCGCAGCCTTTGCCGCCTTGAAGGCAGACGTTGAGACAGAGGGGGCCATCGATGGCTTCGACGATCTGCAGCATGGTGGCGCCATGTCCTGCGGGAAGGATGGCGAAACCGCCGAGCTTGCCTCGACGGGAGGAGATGAGCCGGGCGTGGGAGAGCGACTGGAGGACCTTGGAGAGAAAGCTTTCAGGAGCAGCGGTTGCGGCGGCCAGATCAGGGAGCAGAGCACGGGTCTCACTGGGGAGTTGCGCGAGGTAAACCATGACGCGAACGGCGTAGTCAGCGGCACGAGTGAGTTGCATGGAGGAGTTGCATTTTTCAGAGGCGGAACCGTGTGCTGGATTCGATTGCATGCGTTCACCGACCGGCGCGCTCGATCTGGACTGTTAAGGTCCAAATTCCCATTGAGAGCAGGGTAGCGAAGGGCGTCACCGCGGAATGTATCCGTGGTCACAGACCGTTGTTTGCGGTGCGCCGCGGATATCCTGGCGCACGCACGCATGATCGGGGAGAGGTCAGGGATAGATGGGAGCAGTCGGCATCGGCGCGCGCTCGGCGGCTTTGGGGTCAAGTCCCCATTGATTGGCATAGGGCTCGCTGTCGAGGAGGGTGAAGACAAAAAGGACGAGTCCTCCCACCAACGGGACGAAGGCAATGAAGTACCACCAGCCGCTTTTGCCGATGTCATGGAGCCGGCGGATGGTGACGGCCAGTCCGGGGATCATGATCACGAGAGAGTAGGCGAAAAGAAGTCCCAGAGGAAGCATGGAGGGCTTTTCCTGCGCGCTAAAGGGGACGGCGAAAAGGATCAGGAACAGGAAGACGATGCCGTTGAAGAGATTGAAGTACCAGTATTCCTTGCGGCGAGAGCGGCCGCTGAAGTCGGTGGCGCGCTGCCAGGCGAGTACGAACCAGGACATGCATTCCTCCTGAAATTCGGGCCAGTGTACGCGGGAAATAGGCTGGAGTGAATCACCCAAAGGTTAGCTCTGGTCAGGGTACCTCTGGCGAAGCGCCTGGAGGCAGGCGGCCGGATCTTCAAGGGGGTCGTTGAAGCGGTCGAGAAGGAAGTTGGCGGCTTCGACGGCCCTGGGTGCACGCTCCTTATCTTTCAATCCACTTATGACCTCGGGAAGGGAGCGAGGGTCTTTGCGTTTCGCCAGGCCGACCACGGCTTCTTCGCGGACATCTTCGTCTTCGTCGCTGATGTTCTTGAAGAGAGCTTCGCGGATCTTGGGCGAGTCGAAATCGCCGAGGCCGCCGAGACCGAAGGTGGCCCAGTCGCGAACCTCACTGTCTTTATCGCTCATGAGCTTGATGAGGGTGGATACGGTGCGCTCGTCGTTGGCGAAACAGCCGAGGGTGAAGGCGAGGCCGTATCGCACGTCGGTGTTTGAGTGGTAGCTGAAGGGAAGGATCTGCGGAATGATAGAGGGGTTTTCGAGGTGGCCAAAGGCAGTGATGATGGCACTGAGGGCGATGGGGTCGGTTTCGGAGTCGAGCATTCCGGCCAGCACTGGAAAGGATTCGCTGGCAAAGAGAGTGGTTTGACTCTCGGCAGTGTGGCCGAACTGCGCGAGGATGTCGGCGCCTCGAGCGCGCTTCAGAGCTTCGTCGGATCGGCACCATGCGACGGCTTTGTCGAAGGCTTCGCGCGAGCCCGTGGCGCGGAGGGAATGGATGGCATCCCAGGATTTGTCGTTGTCGTAATCGCCCTTGATTGTTTGCGCGAAGAGCTCGTCGATGGTCGCTGTCGGCATGGATGCCAGTGTAGCTCTGGAGACGGATGGGTGCGCTAGGATGGAGGAGAAATCGAGGGATGCATGTTCGTTGTTGTGTGGCAGTTTGAGATTGCCGAGGAGAAGCTGGCTGCATTTGAGGCGGCATATGGGCCAGATGGGAATTGGGCGCAGCTGTTCCGGCGGTCGCCCGATTATCTCGGTACAGAACTGCTGCGGGATGCGTATGCGGCGGGGTCGTATCTGACGATCGATCGGTGGAAGAGCGAGGATGCGTTCCGGGCATTCCGGAAGGACCATGACGCGGCATACGAGGAGTTGGACCGGGCTTGCGATGAGCTGACGCAGAAAGAGACTCGGGTGGGGGCTTACGCGGTCTGAGGTTGGCAAACCCGCTCATCGCGATGAGACCGCGATGAACGGGGCACAGCCCGGGCATTGAGAGGTTTAGTACCGGGTTTTCCTAGGAATTCGTGATGGTGGATACAGCGGTGCCATTCTGTTCACCTTTTCTTCGCTTTTTCGATATCATAGAGATGTAACAAACTGCTAGAATCCGTTCGAAATCGACTTGCCGACGCGTGTTTTTTGCCATTCCCAACGAGGCGCGCAGAGCGAAGTACATACAGAGGAGCAGCACCATGCCAGTCGCCGATGAGCGCGCTAAAGCCGTTGAATTAGCCCTGAGTCAGATCGAAAAGCAGTTCGGTAAAGGCTCCATTGTCCGCCTGGGGTCGCGGGAGGCTCTGGTTCCGATTTCCGTGATCTCAACGGGGTCAATCAGCTTCGACGGGGCACTGGGAGTGGGGGGTGTGCCGCGGGGCCGCGTCATCGAGATCTTCGGGCCGGAGTCTTCGGGCAAGACCACGATTACGCTGCAGATTATTGCGGAGGCGCAGAAGAACGGCGGCTTGGCGGCGTTTGTGGATGCCGAGCATGCGCTCGATCCTGCCTATGCGAAGAAGCTTGGTGTCGATGTAGACAACCTGCTGGTTTCGCAGCCCGACTCGGGCGAGCAGGCACTGGAGATCACGGAGGCGCTGGTACGCTCCGGTGCGATCGATGTTCTGGTCGTGGATTCGGTAGCTGCACTGGTGCCCAAGGCGGAACTTGATGGCGAGATGGGCGACTCCCACGTCGGATTGCAGGCGAGGTTGATGTCGCAGGCCCTCAGGAAGCTGACGGGTACGGTTTCGAAGTCGCGCACGTCGCTGATCTTCATCAACCAGATCCGCGAGAAGATCGGCGTGATGTTCGGGAACCCGGAGACGACGACGGGCGGGCGCGCGCTGAAGTTTTATTCGTCAGTGCGTGTCGATATCCGGAGAATCGCGGCGATCAAGGAAGGCGACGCGGTGGTGGGCAACCGGACCAAGGTAAAGATCGTGAAGAACAAGGTTGCGGCGCCGTTCCGGGAGGCGGAGTTCGACATTCTCTACGGTGAGGGCATCAGCCGCGAGGGAGATGTGCTGGACCTGGGGGTGACCCACAACATCGTGGAGAAGTCGGGTGCGTGGTACAGCTATTCCGGAGAGCGCATCGGGCAGGGCCGTGAGAACACGCGGAACTTCTTGAAGGAAAACCGTGACATCTTTATGAAGATGGACGGCGAGGTTCGCAAGAAGCTGGGCATCGGTGCAGCAGCGAAGGCTGAGGTTCCGGAGGTGCCGGCGAGCGGACCGGCGGAGGCCAAAGAGGCGGTAAAGGGCCGACGGTAGGAACAGATCCGGTTCGGATCGCGTACATGGTCAAAGGTCGGCGGTGAAGACCCGTTTTGTTCCGGCAAGAGGGGAACGGCGGTCGACTCGTGCTCTAATTTCATTGATACGCATGCGAATCAATCGACGAGCAGCGGGACAGCTCTTTCTGAGAGCGGTTCTCTGCTCGTTTTTGCTTTCCGGCTTGTCCGCTGCTTTTTCCAGCGGACAGCAGGCACCTGCGAAGCAAGCGCCAGGGGCTGGCGGCACATCGTCAAACTCCACGCCGGGTGCGACGGCGGCAACAGGACCGCTTCACGGCGCAGTGAATCTTGACGGGCAATGGAAGTTCCACAACGGTGATGATCCGTCATGGGCCGATCCGACCCTGGATGACACAAGTTGGCCGACGGTGAACCTAAGCCAGTCGATGGTGGAGCAGGGATTCGACAGCTACACGGGGTACGGGTGGTATCGCATCAAGCTGCCGCCGGAGCAGGTGGGCGCGATCACGAAGATGGCGGGCGGACAGGAACTTGCGCTGCTGGTGAAGGGTGATCCGCTGGCACAGATCGACGTGTATGTGAACGGGCTGGAAGCGGGGCACACGCGTGGCATGACGGACTCGCCTGCCGAGTACCTGTCGGCGCCGATCGTTGCGCCAATGAATCCGTCGGCTTCGGGTCCGACGGTGATCGCGATCAGAACCTGGGTTGGGCCAACGCTGACGGTCAGCAGCGGCCTTTTGAAGCGAGTGGACGCAGGCGCCGCCAGTGACATGGGCGATCACCTGACGATGGCGGTGAACCGGCAGTGGAACGAGAACGTGATCGCAGGGCTGGTGGTGACGTTCCTGTTTGTGTGCGTGGCGGTGCTGGGGGGATTTCTCTATCTGGCGCAGCGCCATCACCTGGAGTACATGTGGCTCGCCCTGCTTTGCCTGTCCGTGGCCGCAACGGGCATGGCAGAGGTGGTGTACGGACTTGGGGCACTGTCGCTGGGGGCATATCGGGTGTTCACAGTGTTCTCGGGCCATCTGTTCATGGCGGTGACGCTGGAATTCATTCTGCACTTCACGGCGACGAAGTCGCGGCGGTTTGTGCGGGGAGTGCAGATCGCAGTGGTGATCTTGCCGTTTCTGTATTTTGTTCCCTTGCCGCAGCTGTACCAGATTCTGTCGATCGGGTCGGAGATTCTGTTCTGCGGGCTGGTGACGGTTTTGCTGTATTACGCGTGGCGGGGCGGACGGAAGGAAGCAGGGGTAATGGTAATCCCGTTCTTTCTGGCAGCGACGGCGGACTCGGCCGATACGGTGCTTAGCTACGCTGCATTCAGGCATTGGCTGCCAGCGGGTTTCTCGTGGCACCGGTTCCACGTGGGGCCAGTGGTGTTTGGTGTTGGGACGATTGCGTACACCGTTTTTCTTCTGAGTCTGATTGCGGTGATTCTGTACAGGTTCATCCATATCAGTCAGGACGAGCAAAAGTCGGCAGCGGAGATTTCGGCGGCGAAGAGCGTCCAGGCTCTGTTGATTCCGACGCAGCTGCCTTCAAATAAAAACTTCATGTTGGAGAGCGCGTACCTGCCAGTGCATGGAGTGGGCGGAGACTTCTTCCAGGTGCTGCCCCTGAAAGATGACTCGCTGCTGATTGTTGTAGGGGATGTAAGCGGCAAGGGGCTGCAGGCGGCGATGAACTCGAGCACGCTGGTGGGGGCGCTCCGCAATGAACTCTCGCACGATCCCGCCACGGTGCTGAAGCACCTGAATCATGTGTTGATCGGGGCGGTGGCATCGCCGGGCACGGCGGTGAAGGAACTGGATTGCGCGCCGTGCTATGCGACGTGTTTGTGCGCACGTGTTTACCCGGACGGGACGACGTCGATTGCTAACGCCGGCCACCTGAGCCCCTATCGCGACGGGCGCGAGATGGCGGTGATGCCGAGCCTGCCACTGGGAGTGATTGCGGAGGCGGAGTATGAGGCGACTACGTTCCAACTGAGCCGCGGCGACCGTCTGGTGTTTCTGTCTGACGGAGTTGTCGAGGCCCAGAACGATCAGGGCGAGCTGTTCGGGTTTGAGCGGACGCAGCAGGTGTCGAACGAGTCGGCGCGGTACATTGCGCAGACTGCGAAACACTTTGGGCAGACGGACGACATCACGGTGCTGTCGTTGTACCTGGCGTCGCGGACAGCGCAGGCGCAGAGGGAAGAGCTGGCGTACAGCCGGTGAAGCCAGTGGTCAGGGAACAATAACCGGCTTTCCCGGGCGAAAGCCCTCAACTTTGAGAGGCATCAAGTAAGCAGGGGCCTGAAGGCCTCTGCTTCTTATTTCAACCCAGACATAAGCTAACCGTGATGAGAGGGAACACGGCATCCGGCCCACTCATCGCACGTGAGACTGTGCGATGAATGGGGCACAGCTTCCTTTACGATGTTTCGAGTTTGAGGGATTGGAAGGTGGAGTCGAAGTCGCGGCCGCCGGTGGGGGCGCAGCACATGACGCCGACATCGACGGTTTTCTGCTTGGGGAAGTAGCCCATGCGGACGGACATGTACTTTTCGCCGTCGAGGGAGCAGAAGGTTTCGATGGAGTCGTTTTTGCGGACGAGACGCCACCAGATGGGTGCGGATTGGGAGAGGTCGGGGAGCGTGGAGCCGTCTGAGTAAGTCCGAGTGAAGACGACCGAGGCGGAGCGCTTGCCGTCAATGAACTCGGTGCCGCAGCGCATCCAGTTGTCGGCGTCGATGCGGACCATGAGGCCGTTCTGGTCGTACTGGGTGGCGAAGTTTCCGTTGCAGAGGGCAGTGAATTTGAAGTCGCCGGAGGCGGGCAGGTGGAAGAAGTGTCCGCTGTCGGCGGCGTAGCCGTCGAAGGTTTTCTGCCAGAAGTCGGTTTTGGGCTTGCTGCGGACGGTGAGTTCGTCGCCTTTGACTTTGCTGGATGCGGGATCGTTGAACCAGGTCATGCGGGAGAAAAGATCGTTGTTGCCGGCGGGTGGGCCGGGCTGCGATACGATTACGCGCAGGGGATCGAGACAGAGTGCGGCGGAAGCGAATGCGGTGTTATGCAGAAGGTCGCGGCGATTCATTGCCATGGGAGGGCCCTCGGTGTCCGGTGTAGCCGGAAGCAGATTTGTATCTGACTGTATCAAGCGTCGTCAGGCTTCCTCAGGGCAGGTCTGGTTAAGGCGCCGAGTGAGCAATTGTGACCAGCGTCCGATGCCATCGATGTTCCACAATGACAGGGAACATGCACCGCGTTGCTCCTGTTGCGTCTTGTAGATCAATCGGAATCGATGGAATCTGCGCGAAGTCTGCAATGTTCAGGAGCAATTATGAAACTTACAATCGCAATGCTGGCGTTGCTGGCAGTATGGCCCTTCGGTTCTTCCAAGGAATTCCGCATGACGTCCGCTACAAGTGTTCCGGCGGCAGTGGGAGTGGTGAAAGCCGAAAAGGCGAAAGACAACGGAAACATCAAGCTTGATATCAAGGTCGACCATCTTGCGACGCCTGCCAGCCTGACTCCCTCTGCGAACAGCTATCTGGTGTGGATCCGCCCGAACGGCGGCGAAGCATTCAAGCAGGGCGCGATCGGGGTCGACAAGAATCTCAGTGGCGAATTGAAGTTGGAGACTGTTTCGAAGGACTTCGATGTGTTCATCACCGCCGAGCAGAGCGACAGCGTAACATCGCCATCGAGCGTGGAAGTCCTAAGCACACACGTAAGCATGAACTGAGCTGGTCGATTTCGACTAGAGAACTAAAGGGCTCGGCTGCGGGGGCTGGGTCCGCTTCCTTTAATCTTCCTAGCCAACTGAGGCGTTCAATCCGCGGTCCCCAAAGGCGAGGGACCGTGGGCACCCTAATTGTGCGGGAGGATCAGGGGTCAGGGCCACCCGCGGGTCGAAGGGTTTCTGCGAGAAGTCGGTTTTGGGTTTGCTGCGGACTTCCTTCGTAGACTGGGGAGACGAGTAACTCAACCCATTCTCAGCTCGTGTCCCGCCGGCAGCTTCCCTCCACGCTGCGCGGCGGTCCATGGTGACTCGATCTTTACGGTTCCTTCGACTCCGGTTGCGTAGTGACAGAAGCTGGACCAGCGCCAATCTTCAGGCTTCGCGCACAGACCGCGAACGACTGGATTGCGGTGCATGTAGAGGAGCTTTTCGACGCGCTTCTCTTCGTTGTGCACGTTGAAGTCATAATAGCGAGGCAGCCAGAAAGGCCGCTCAACGCGGCGAACTGAGATCGAAAGCTTGAGCGCCTGCACGGCCCGGGCCAGCGAACCTCTGCGTGGTTCGCTGACGAGCAGATGCACATGCTCGGGCATCACAACGTAACCCGCAACCAGCAGGTTGTACCTGCGGCGAATCTCTTCAAGCGACGATTCGAAGAGGTCACGCGCCTCGGCGGTGTTCAGGTAGGGAAGCCTGTGGTGACAACTGAACGTGAGGAAATGGAAATCCCCGCTCTCCTGAAAACGAACGAGTCCACGAGGCATTTACTTAAGGATACTGCTGGGGAGAAGGTGTGGTTTCCCATGTCTCCAACTTCGGGAGACATGGGGCACCCAGACGGTGATGAGTTCGGGAGACGGTGAGATGTGCATTTTGGTCTCCCATGTCTCCAAGACCGGGAGACATGGGGCACCCGATCCTGGTGGTGGAACGTGCTTTGAAGAAAGCATTGGTACTTGCATCTCGTTCTATGCGCATCTGGGTGGGTACCTGTGGGTGGGGTTGGGAATTGGGAAAGTGCTGTAGGATCAGGGTGGAGCGGTGTGGATGAGTGTGAAGGGGCTTTATCCCGGGACGTTTGATCCGCCTACGAACGGGCACATCGACCTGATCCAGCGCGGGGCGAAGCTGTTTGAACACCTGACGGTTGCGGTGCTGAAGAATCCGATCAAGAATCCGCTGTTCACGGTGGACGAGCGGGTGGAGATGTTGACCGAGTCGACGGCGGCGATCGGGAATGTGAGCGTGGCGACGTTTGACGGGCTGATGGTGGATTTTGCGCGGCAGCTTGGGGCGACGGCGGTGCTGCGGGGGATTCGCGCGATTTCGGACTACGAGCATGAGTTTCAGATGGCGCTGATGAATCGGCGGCTGGCGCCGGAGATCGAGACGGTGTTTCTGCAGCCGGCGGGTCGGTACTCGTTTGTGAGCTCGCGCATGCTGAAGGAAGTTTTCAGTTTTGGGGGCGAGGTGGCGGGGCTGGTTCCGCCGAATGTGCTGAAGAGGCTGAAGGCGGCCGCCGGAGGGCGGCCTTAGGCCGCAGGGATTAGAGATTAGGTAGCAGGGATCAGGGACTAGAGGTTTATTGGCGCGGGAGGTTCGGGTTGTCGGACTTTGTTGCACTTAAGCCGGAGTCGATTCAGCGGGAGATCCGGAACACGCTGTTTGGCGATGTGCCGCTGAAGGATGTGGTGCGGGCGCATCCGAAGATGACGCTGGCGGAGCCGTGGGCCGCGTTTCAGCGGGCGCGGGATTTGCGCGATGCGGGCGATGCGGAGGGGGCGAAGCGGGAGCTGCGTCCGGTGCTGAAGACGTTGGAGCTGGAGACGCGGATCTTTCTGCAGGCGTGGCACAATCTGCGCGAGCTGGGCGAGAAGCCTCCGGCGGATCGCGCGAAGGAAGTTCTGGGAATCGTGGTTGAGGTGGGCATGCCGAAAGGGTTGGATATTGTGGCGGCCTATCGCGATCACCGGGCGCGGTACTTCAACTACGGCGGTGCCGGGGTGCTGTGGGAGCGGCGGGATGAGACGCTGGATGTGCTGATCGATGAGCTGCTGCAGGCGGGGAGCGTGGTGGCGAATGCGATTCCGCCATGGACGCAGCCGAAGCCTCCGGAGCCGAAGAAGGGCATGGTCCGCATCAATCTGCTGACGCCGAGCGGGATTCATCTGGGGCAGGGTCCGACAGAGGCGCTGAACCAGGATGCGATGGGGGGACCGATTCTGTCGGCCGCGTACGGGCTGATGAAGAGGCTGGTGGAGTTGAAGAGAGAGTCGGTGGAGACGAAAGACTGAGAGGCAGGGAACGAGGGGACAGAGGGACAAGGGAACAAGGTGACGAGGTAACAAGGTGACGAGGAACGACGAGCTACTGGCTGATGGCTGGTAGCTTTTTTGTTTCTGGTGGAGGGTTGGCAGGGGTTGGACGGGAGTGGCGGAAGTTGTGGCGGAAGGGGAGGTAGAGAAGGAGAAAGAGGGCGAGGGCGACGAACTCTCCGGTGAGGATGTACCAGGGCCAGGGACCGAGGTAGTCGAGGAGCGATGGTGTGGGCGGTTTGTGGAGGAGGAACATGTAGTCGGTTTTGAAGAAGAAGTCGAATGCACCGATGAGGAGGGCGTAGATGTTGGCGGCGATGAGCGACCGGGTGACGGAGCCGGGGCGAGGGCGGAGTTGGCCCGACCAGATGAGGTAGAGCGTGGCGCAGACGATGAGGCCGTGATCGACGAAGAACTGAACTGACAGGAATGGCGTGGGGTTGACGAGGTTGGGCGTGAAGAGAGACTGCGTGGCTCCGGCAATGGCCCAGTAGTAAGCGATGTCGAAGATGGCGCGATTCAGGGTGAGAAGTGAGACGACGATGAGCCAGAGAGAGGCGTCGCAGAGTTCGAGAGGGATGTGGTTGGGGAACATGGTCGCGCCGGTGGCGGCGAAATAGATGTACATGGACATCGACGCGGCAGCGGTGAACGATGCCAGGATGAAGCGCGTGGCTTTGTGGCCGGGAAGCTGGTTGCGATGAGCGAGGGCGAGCAGGGCCGCGAGGGCTGGAACCGTGCAGATGATGGCAAGGTGGGCAAGCGAAAACATGCGCAGGCCAGGGGGCATGGGAGTGTAAGGGAATTAGAACATTTACGAGGGAACGAGGGAGTAGGAAATTGGGAGTGATTAGCTAGCGGCGGTTGATGGCGGGGTCGGCTGTTTTTGCGGATTGATGATCGCGGTCTTGGGCGGGGGGACGTTTCGCGGTGAGGTCGACGTGGTGGAAGTAGTCGAAGCGGGCGGGGTCGCAGGAATGCGCGGCTTCGAAGTGAGCGAGATCGGATTCGCAGTTTGAAGTGGCGACGGTGACGAAGCACTGATCGCAGATGGAGTCGATGGTTCCGTCACTGTTGGTGCGGTGCGGGAACGGCATATCGATATCCTCGAATACGGATGGGGAATGCGGCCTAGATTAGCATTGCGCCTGGGCTTTAGTAACTAGGGAAAACACTGATGCACCCAAGTGCTATTTCTGTGTTGGTGCAACGCGGATAAGGTGGGTGTGAGTCCATTAGCCCGTGGGCTCGTCCTCGAAAGGCCCGCAGTGCTCATGTGCTGACGCGGGCCTTTCTATTTGTTGAGCGGATTTGCTTGCGAGCGGGAGCGAGTCAGCTCGCGTGAAGCTGATCCATATCCCTAGCCAGATCTTTTCGGAGTGCGATGAGGAGAGGCCGTCTGCTTTCGGCGCCCGTGGCCTCCTGTTTGTAGACCTCGGGTTGAAGGCGCTCGATCGTCGTTCGAATTTCTTCGATTTCGTTCAGCAGATGGGTACGCTCTTCATGCGACATAGGGGTCTATACCCGGCTGGCGGGATTTAGTTTCGGGATTTCTTTCGGGTTGGTCCTCGTTTCGATGGGGCTACGTTGTCTCCCATGTCTCCAAAATCGGGAGACATGGGGCACCCGGTATTAATGGTCGGGCGGCCCTACGGGACGCGGATTCAAGACTCTACCCGCTCCCCGGGTTTCACGCGGAGCTATTCTCGATTCGTCCCTCCGGGACGGTCGTCGAGTTTGAAGAAGGTTTTGCGATGGGAGGGAAATCTGGGAAAATGGAAGCATCATGACAGTTGCTGCTCCTGCGAAAGTATTTGCCGACCGGATTGGGCGTATTGAGGTTTCTGCGACGATGGCCGTGGCGGCCGAGGCTGCCAAGCTGCGTGGGCAGGGCGTAAACCTGGTGGACTTTGGGGCGGGCGAACCGCACTTTGCCACTCCGCGACATATCAAGGACGCAGCGATTGCGGCCATTGAGGCGAATTTCACGCGGTATACCGTGGTGCCGGGGATTCCGGATGTGCGGAAGGCGATCGTGGAACGCCATGCGACGGATTTCGGGTCGGAGTATACGCCGGATGAAGCGGTATTCACGACGGGCGGAAAGCTGGCGCTGTTCAATACCATTCAGGTTCTCGTGGACCACGGCGATGAGGTGATCTTGCCGGTGCCGTACTGGGTGAGCTTCAAGGACATCATTCAGTATGCGGGCGGGAAGGTGATCTTCCTCGAGACGAACGAGGCGGAGAATTTCCGTATCACGGCGGATGCGATTGAGAAGGCGATTACGCCGCGGACGAAGGCGATTATTTTGAATTCGCCGTCGAATCCGGCGGGCGCGGTGATGTCGGAAGAAGACCTGGAGCGGATTGTTCGCCTGGCGCATGAGCGCGGGATCTACCTGCTTCTTGACGAGTGCTATGTGTACCTGAACTACGCTGGGAAGCCGGTTTCGGGCGGGTCGTACACGTTTGCGAAGGAGCACGTCGTCATTCTCGGTTCGCTTTCGAAAACGTACTCGATGACGGGATGGCGCGCCGGGTATGCTCTGGCGGCGAAGCCGGTGATCGCGAATCTGAACAAGCTGCAATCGCAGTCGACTTCGAATGCGGCGAGCATGGTGCAGAAAGCGGCAATTGCGGCTCTGGCGGGATCGCAGGAGTGCGTGGCGCAGTTCAGGACGGAGTTTATTGAGCTGCGGGACTACATGCTGAAGAAGCTGGCGGAGATTCCGGGCGTGACATGCACGAAGCCGGAGGGTGCGTTCTATGTGTATCCGAATATCGGAAAGTTCATCGGCAAGGGCGGGATCAAGTCGGCGACGGAGCTGGCTACGAAGCTGCTGCACGAGGGGCATGTGGTGACGGTTCCGGGCGAGGCGTTCGGGACGAGCGAGCACATCCGTATTTCGTACCCGGTGACGAAGGAGAATATCGACGAGGGGACGAGGCGGATGGGGGAGTTTTTGGGGAATTTGCGGTAGAGACCGTCGTCGAGGTTGTGTGAGAAGGCCCGGAGAGATCCGGGCCTTTTTTGTTTGGTGGGGAGGACAGGGTTCATTCTCAGAGTTATGTCTCTCCCAGGTCCCCAAGTGCGAGGGACCTGGGGCACCCGCACCCAGAGAATTTAGTGGTTTGCGGGGAATTCGGAGCTGAGGACGCCGGTGCCGGGTACGTAGCCGGGTTGCCACTGAGCGATGGGGGCATTGTGGCGGCAGTCGAGGCAGGTGGTATTGGCGAAGCGGGTGGCGCAGGAGGGGCAGATGCCGCCGGTTTCGAAGGTGTCGAAGCGCGTGTTGCACTTATTGCAGGTCCAGAAGGGGCCGAGTGGCGGGGCTGTGTGACAGCTCGGGCAGGAGAAGCCCTGGCGGCGGGGGATGCCTTCGAGTTTGCGAAGTGCCTGCGCTTGTTTGAAGCCGCTCCAGCAGTTCATGGCGGCGTAGGCGGCGATGATGCCTGTCCACAGGGACCGGGTCCAGAGGGCGAGAGCAATGAACCCGGCGACGCCGACGAAGCCGAGGACCGAGGCAATCATCAGGCTGCGGGCGCGTCCGAGAGGGTACCAGAGAAGAGAGCGGAGGATCTGTCCGCCATCGAGCGGATAGATGGGGAGGATGTTGAAGACGAGGAGGACGATGTCGGTGGTGAGGACGGCGCCGAGGAGACGATATTCATTGGGCATCGAGTAACGCCACTGGGCCGCCTTTGCGAACTGAAAGGCTCCCCACAGAATCGGGAGCAAGGCGACGTTAACGAGGGGGCCGGCGGCGATGCTCCAGAGGGTGGCGCCTGGACGCTGGGGCGGGTCGACATAGGCTACGCCGCCGAGGGGCCAGAGGAGGATGGTGTCCGCTTTACCGCCAACGGAGCGACAGGCGAGGGCGTGGCCGAACTCGTGGAGAAGGACGATGCCGAAGAGCGCAAGGTACTCGAGGATGTTCCAGACGGGCGAGGTGTAGTGACGTCCGCGGGACTGAATCTCGAAAACGGCCACGAGGAACCAGGTCCAGTTGAGGTAGACGGTGATGCCGGCGATGCGGAAAATCTTGAACGAACCCTGGCCGCTGAACATGCAGGTAGATTAGCTGAACGTGAGCGTGGTAGTCGCGGGAAAGGGACTTGGAAGGGCACTTGCGGAACGTTTACAGCCAAAGATGCTACCCTTGTTTTTACGCAGGAAGGCCGGGCAGCTGCAGGGCTAAAACCAGTAAAAAGAACAATGACCGCGGGGCAAATGAGCGTTTGCCCGAAACCAGAAATTTGCATTACTGTGCAAACCTAGCTTTTGTCGAGTAGGATGTGTTTTCCATGCCGAAGTCTATTGATTTTCGTCCAGTTATTCTTGCGGGTGGCAGCGGAACGCGGTTCTGGCCGCGGTCGCGTCGCGCACGGGCCAAGCAGGTGCTGGCGCTCGATGGCGAGCGCTCGATGATTCAGCAGACGGTGGAGCGCCTCAAGCCCCTTGCTTCTCATGAAAAGACGTGGGTGATCACCAACGAATTCCTGGCGCACGAGATTGCGGACCAGCTTAAGGGAGTTCCGCGGCAGCAGATTATTGAAGAGCCGGTGGCTCGGAATACGGCTCCGGCGTGCGGGCTGGCGGCGTTTCTGATCGAGCGCGACAATCCTGATGCGGTGCTGGGAGTCTTTCCTTCGGACCATGTGATTGCGGATGAGCCGCGATTCCTGAAGGCGTTGCAAAAGGGGATCGGGCTGGCTGCGGCAGGCTCGAACATCGTAGTGCTGGGCATTGAGCCGACCCGTCCGGAGACTGGCTACGGATACATCGAGACCGGCGAGGATTCAGAAGAGAAGGGCGCGTTGCGGGTCCGTCGATTCACGGAAAAGCCGAACCTGCACCGGGCGCAGGAGTTTGTGGCTGCGGGGAACTACTACTGGAATTCGGGGATGTTTCTGTGGTCGGCGAAGACGCTGGCCAACGCGGTGAGAGAGCACCTGCCGGAGACGGCACCGCTGCTCGAGAAGATTGCCAAGGCATATGGGACGCCGCAGTTTGAGGATGTGTTCCGCGAGTGGTATCCGGCTTGCGAAAACATTTCGGTGGACTACGCGGTGCTGGAGCCGCGGTCGGCAAAGGGCGAGCATGCGTCGCATTTGTACTGCGTGCCGGCGGAATTCGCGTGGAACGATCTGGGATCGTGGGCTTCGCTCTACGAGTACCAGATGGAGACACGGCTGCGCGGCGATGGCGATGGCAACGTTGCCGAGACGGATGGGCACCTGACGATCGAGGCCGGGAACAACTACATCTACAGCCCGAAGAAGTTTGTGGCGCTGGTGGGCGTGGAGAACCTGGTGATCGTAGATACCGAGGACGCACTGCTGATTGCGCACCGCGACCACTCGCAGGATGTGGGCAAAGTGGTGAAGGAGCTGGGGCTGTCAGGGCGGGATGAGCTGATCTAGGGCTCCTGAAGCCAAATGCTGCCTCTGAGGACGTCCCTCAGGGGCTAAAGCCCTTCGTGCTTTGACGGCTTTTCGGCACGACTAAAGTCGTGCCCTTTCAAAGCCCCTTTGTCGAGCTGGATGCTGATTCCGAGATGCAATTCACCAAGAAATTGCGCGAGGGTGTGCGTACGGGCGAGATCACTTGCACGGTGCGGATCTGGTTGCGGCTGCAGGTGCGTGTGTGCGGCCGGTACAAGATGGAAGAGGGCGAGATCGAGGTGGATTCGATTGAGCCGATCGGGTTTCCGGATATCACGCCGGAACTGGCGCGGGCTTCGGGGTTTGCGGGCGTGCTGGATCTGCTGAAGGTGGCGAAGCACGGGAAGGGCGAGAAGATCTACCTGATCCGGTTTCATTATTTGCCGCCGAGGAGGAAGAGATCGACGGCGCGCAAGGTTATTTGATCCCAAAACTGCATCTGAATAGATAGGAATCAGTGTCGCAAGCTCAGGGGCTGAAGCCCGCAATCAGTCGCACAGTTCATGCAAAACCAGCGAGACTGCATTGAACCGGGGCAGATGGCGGAGCGCGCGGAGAACTTCCCTCAGCGGCTGAAGCCGACCGGGGTTATGCGGCACTTTCGGCACGACTGAAGTCGTGCCCTTTCAAAGCCGGGGCGGCCGAGTTTCCAGCATTCGCTGTGCACCGATAGTCTGTCGAAGACGCCGTGGCTGTATTTAGACTTCTGCAAGGAGAACGACTTAATTTCACGATGGCACATCCTCAGATCAAGTTTGGAACGGACGGGTGGCGCGGCGTTATTGCCGATGATTTTACGTTTGCGAATGTGAAGACGGCGGCGGCGGCGATTGCGGCTTACGTTCATGCGCAGGAGGATCCCGCAAAGGGGATCTGTATCGGGTACGACACGCGGTTCGGGTCGAAGGCCTTTGCTCGGACCTGCGCTGAGGTGGTGGCCGCGACGGGGATCAACGTGGCGCTTGCGAATGACATAACGCCGACTCCTGCGCTGAGCTATGGCGTGCGCGAGCGCAAGGCGGCGGGCGGGATCATGATCACGTCGTCGCATAATCCGGCGCAGTGGAATGGCGTAAAGTACAAGGCGTGGTACGGCGGGTCGGGGAAGCCGTCGATCATATCGGCGATTGAGACGTATCTGGACAAGCCGGCTCCGCAGGCGAAGCAGGCTGCGGCAATCGAAGAGGTGGATTTTCTGCCGCCGTATCTGAAGGCGATCGAGAGCTTCGCGGATCTGGATCTAATCGCGAAGTCAGGGAAGAAGTTCGCGATCGATTCGATGTATGGGGCGGGCCGGACGATCCTGTCGGAGATTTTTACGCGGATCGGCGTGGATCACGTGCAGATTCGCGGGAATCCGGATCCGCTGTTTCCGGGAATCAATCCGGAACCGATCGAGCCGCATATTCGCATGCTGGGCGAGACGTGCGTGGCGGAAAAATGCGATGCGGGATTATGCACTGACGGCGATGCGGACCGCATCGGTGCGACGGATGAGCATGGGAACTTCGTCGATCCGCACAAGATTTTTTCGGTGCTGCTGAGCTGGGTTCTGCGGCGCAAAGGATGGCCGGGGGCGGTTACGCGAGCGTTCAACACAACGAAGATGCTGGACCGGATTGCGCAGAAACATGGCCGGGAGCTGATCGAGCATGGGATCGGGTTCAAGTTTGTGTGCGACTACATGCTGGAGCGCGAGATTGTGATGGGCGGCGAGGAGTCCGGTGGCATCGGATTCCAGCGGCACCTGCCGGAGCGCGACGGCCTGCTGAATGCGCTGCTGCTGGCGAACGTGATGGCCGAGGAAAAGAAGACGCTGGGCGAACTGGTGGCGGATTTGCAGAACGAGTACGGCGAGCATCAGTACGGGCGCATCGACCTGCATATTCCGGATGAGCTGAAGAACGCGGCGATCGCGCGGGCGAAGGCACTGAAGACGGGCGATACCGCGATTGGCGGGATGGCAGTGCTGCGGCAGGAGACGCTGGATGGCGTGAAGTTCTACCTCGATAATCCCGAGGCGAAGTCGAAGCCGAACGCAGCGGAGACGTGGATTCTGTTTCGCGCGAGCGGGACGGAGCCGTTGCTGCGGATTTATACGGAGTCGACGTCGAAGGAAGCGGTGGCGAAGCTGCTGGAGAGTGGAAGGAAGTTTGCAATGGGGCAGTGAGTGGCGAGTAAGGAATGGTGAATAAGGGAGCAAAAGCAAAGGCCCGGGAGAACTTTGGTGTTCATACATATTTTTGGGTTTCGGTGGAAGGCGAATGCGAGCGACGAGAACAAGGCTCGGGCGGCGAAGGAGATTCGCGCGTTTCACGGGACTATCCCAGGGTTGATTGATGTGGCGGTGGGTGAGAATTTGTCGCCGCGCGGGCAGGGGTATTTGTTTGCCGGTTTGATGCGGTTTACAGATCGCGCGGCTTGCGATGCGTACGCGGTGCATCCGAAGCATATGGCGCTGCTGGAGTGGCTTGTTCCGCTGATAGAGCCGGTGGAGCTGGATTTCGAAGCGTGAGGTTCAGTTCGTGGTCACAGTTCACAGATTGCAGTTGCTCGGAGCACTCAGTAATTGGTCGATTGACCGTTCCCGCTTTTACTCTCTTCGCGAGTTAGCGGCGCTTCGCGCCATAGCGAGTTAGCAGTTAGCGGGTTACTCGCTGGGTTTCGTTTGTTCGCCGATTGAACTGACTCATTAAAGTATTGCTACGTGCCTATTGCGGTGATGTCGGCTGCGGCTGAGCGCTTGCCGGTTGCTGCGACGCGCTTTCGGGGGCATGCTGCTGTGCCCAGGTTTCAAGAGCGTGCGCGGTGTAGGGGCCGGGTCGTGCGTTGGCAGCTGCATCTGTATCGTCTTCAACAGCGGTATGAGTGGTGGGCTGCGAAGTTCGCTTCGAATAGATGCGAAACGAGACGATGAGGTCGAGGGCAACGGGGACAGGTTTGCCTTCTTTCAACGCGGGCTGAAAGGTGGCGGCGCGAATGACTTTTTCCGCATTTTCATCGAGGCCAAAGCCTATCGGGCGACCCGCGACGACTGCCTGGACCTTGCCGTCGGCGCCGACGACTGCGTGATAGAGGGCCATGCCGGCAATGCCGCTGGACTGGGCGAATTCGTTAGAGGGCGGGTCGATGGCGGATACGAGAGTGGCTTTCAAATCGACGGTATTTTGACGGAGAATGCCGGGGTCGGTCGGCTTGATGTCGGCGCGGGCGGCGGAGGCCTGGTAGTAAAGACGCCAGAAGTCCGGCATGGAAGCGATCATGCGATCGTCTATGCCGATGGAGAAGACTTTGTCGAGAGCTGTGAGCAGCAGTTGCGAGGCGTGAGCGGGTGAGGTGGTTCTCGTTGTTCCATTGTCGCTGGCTTCAGAGGCGACCTGCTGGGTTGATGGTGTTGCAGGTTCGGTGTCGGCAGGCGGCATCTTCGATTGCTGTTCTTCGGGAGCGGAGTCGTGGCCTCTGTGCTTGCGTTTTTCCTTCTTGGGTTTTTCGACCTGTTCGCGATCGAAGGAGATGCGGACCGTTTTCTTTTTCGGAGTGATTTTGACGCGGTCGGTGGCCTTGGTTGGGTCTTCGAAGGGGGCGGCGCCGAGGAAGTGGAGTCCGTAGCGATCGCCCTGAAGTTCGAGCTTGTGTTTGGACAGCTTGATCTTATTGATCTGGACCTGGCTCAGGGTGAAGGAGCCGCGCGATGAGTGGCCGGTGAGGACGCCGTGCTCGTCGAAATCAAGACTGTTGTCCAGGTAGCCGTCGCGAAGATAGAGAGTCTTGCCGATTAGAAGCTGTTTGAGCTGGTCTTCTTTGAGCTCGCCCTGAGTGGTCTGAGTCGAGAAGGCGCCGGCGGTGATTGTGGGGCTTTCCTGCTTAGGGGCCTGGGCGAGGGCGGGGAGGCTCACCGCGATCAGCGCAGCGATCCATGTTGAGTGCGCGTGGGACTTCAGGATGGACTTGCGCATCCGGGTACCTTTCGGGAGAGGTCAGTTTGGGGTCTTGGGGAGATTGTATGAAGGGAATGGAAGGATGGTCACCACTCGTAAGTTGTTGCATGTACAGAACGTAACGTTACGAGAGGTGCAGGGCTTGCAGGCGGCGCAGGATGCGGCGGAAGAGGCCCAGAGCACGGCGCTGGTCGGCGGGGGTGAGGTGGAGGCGGCGGAGCATGAGGCGGAGGTCGTGTTCATTGGCAGCCTGCATGTTTCGCGGCGAGTAGTTGGAGGCGAGCATGACCTGCTGAATGAGACCGGCGAGGACGTCGAGATTGCCGGAGGTGGGACGAGGAGTATCGGGCGAGGGTGGCCGACCTGGGGCTTCAGCAGGGGGGCTGGAGCGGATGGCGAGTTCATAGAGACAGACCGCGGCGGCCTGGCCGAGGTTCATGGAGGGCTGGCGGGGGTCGGTGGGGATCTCGACGAGGTGGTGACAGAAAGAGAGGTCTTCGCGGGTGAGGCCGTGTTTTTCGGGGCCGAAGATGAGGGCGATTCTGCCGGACGGCTGATCGAGTTCGCGGGTGACGATGGGGGCGAGCTGGTCGAGGAGAATAACGGGCTGTTCAGCTTTGCGATGAGTCAGCGTGCCGGTGCCGAGGACGAGCGTGCAGTCGCGAACGGCCTCGGAAAGAGTCGGGGACTCTTTGGCGACGTTCAGAAGTTCGGTGGAACCGACAGCGGAGCGGGCTTCACGCCAGTGAGGCTCGTAGGGGGAGACCGCGGTGAGATGGGAGAAGCCGAAGTTGGCCATGGCGCGCGCGACGGCGCCGATGTTGAGGGGGTTGCGCGGAGAGACGAGGACGACGGAGATGCGGTCGCGTTGTGAAGGGGCGAGCAAGGGATGATTTTAGAGCCTGGTGCTCAGCCGCCGGCGCCGAAGAGCTGAGGGTTCGGTTCCCATATATTCAAGAGAACATGTCCTCTGGAGATTTCAGCAGAAACGTTCTTATCCATTTTTCCGGGCACGATCGTCCCGGGCTGACGTGCGAACTGACGAGCGCGCTGGCACTGCATCCGGTGATTGTTCTGGATATCGGGCAGGCGGTGGTGCACGAGGCATTATCGCTGGGGATTCTGATCCGGGTGAAAGAGCAGAGCAGCCTTGCGACGCTGAAGGCCGACCTGACGGAGCGGGCTCATGCGCTGAATCTGCAGGCAAGGTTTTCGGCGGTGCGGCCCGATGCTCTGGAGCATTGGATGAAGGGGCTGCACCATCAGCACTTCATCGTGACGATTCTGGGTAGATCGATTGGGGCAGCGGAACTGGCGCGTGTGACGACGATTGTGTCGTCGCACCAGATGAATGTGGACCGGATCGACCGGCTTTCGGGAGAGCTTTCGCCTGCGGATCCAGCGGCCAATGCGTGCGTTGAGTTGGGTGTCAGCGGAGAGGGCTCGCGGGAGGCGGCGATGCGCGCGGATTTTCTGGCAGCGGCGCAGGAGCTGTCGATCGACGTTGCGTTTCAGCGGGAGAGCATCTTTCGACGGAATCGGAGGCTCTTCGCGTTCGACATGGATTCGACGCTGATCCAGGGCGAAGTAATCGACGAGCTGGCGAAGATGGCGGGAGTGGGCGAGCAGGTTTCGCGGATTACGGAAGCGGCGATGCGTGGAGAGCTGAAGTTTGATGAAAGCTTTACGCGCCGCGTAGCGCTGCTGAAGGGGCTGGCGGCGGAGAAAGTGTATGCGCTGGTGCATGCGATCCCCATGGCTGAGGGAGCGGAACGGCTGATGAGGACGCTGCGGATGCTGGGGTACAAAACCGCGATTCTGTCGGGTGGGTTCACGTTTTTTGCGAGTGCACTGAAGGAGCGCCTGGGGATTGACTACGTCTACGCGAACGAACTGGAGATTGCGGATGGTGTGGTGACGGGGCGTGTTCTGCCTCCGATTGTGAATGGGGAGAGGAAGGCCGCGCTGCTGGGCGAGATTGCGGAGCGCGAGGATATTTCGCTGGAGCAGGTGGTCGCGGTGGGCGACGGGGCGAACGATATTCCGATGCTGAAGGTGGCGGGGATGGGTATTGCGTATCGAGCGAAGCCGCTGGTGCGGCAGAGCGCTCCGCAGGCGATTTCGGCGCTGGGGCTGGATGGGCTGCTGTATTTGATTGGGGTGCGGGATCGGGATTTGCATGAGGTGCGATGAGACCTCACGCGACTGCGGGAGTGCGCTTGAGGGAGACGATGCTTATGTCATCTTCCTGTCCGTAGAGCTGGATGGTGTCGGCGATGTCGGAGGCGGTTTTGCCGGCTTTGACGAGTTGCTGGACTCGGGTGAATCCAAAGAGCTGACCTTCGGGATTCATGGCTTCGGCGAGACCGTCGGTGGTGAGGAAGAGCTTGTCGCTGGGATTGAGTTGTAGGTAAGTGACGGAGAAATCGGCATCGTCGGTGACTCCGAGCGGAAGAGCGCCTTCCAGATCAATGGGATCGCCATTGAGGTAGGGTGGCAGATGCCCTGCGTTGGCAAGCGTGATTTGCCCCTGAGGAGATATTTTGATGGCGAGGCAGGTGGCGTAGGCTTCGCCTCGGCCAAGCAGTCGGCGATTGAGGGCCTGAAGGACTGCGAGGGGTTCCGAGGTGGTTTCGGCGGTGCTGCGGATTGCCCCGATGAGGAGCGCCACGAGCATACCCGCCTGAAGTCCTTTGCCGGCGACGTCGCCGACGACGATCAGCACGCTGCCGTCGGTGGAATAGGGAATGATCTGGAAGAAATCTCCTCCTACCTGTTGTGCCGGACGGTATTCGCTGTCGATCTCTATGCCCGGAATGCTGGTGTGCGATTGAGGGAGAATGACGCGCTGGACTTCCTGTGCCTGCTTGAAATCGAGGGCCATGAGGCGCTGGCGACGAATCGAGAGTACGAGGCGGCGAACGAGAAGGATGGTGAGCACCAGGACCAGAAGCAATCGCGATGCGACGGCCAGGTTCATTTGAACGCCGAATGGAAACCACGTGACGCGCAAGCCGAGCTGCTGCAACTCGTGGGAGAACTCCGCAGAACTTGCCAGCAACACGGGAGGAAGGGCGAGCCAGCCTTCGACGCCTTGATCTCTGATGGCTTGAACGACGATGAGAAGGAGGAAGCTCGCCATCAAGAGACGGACAAGGAGGGAAGCGGAGTGGCCGATTGTGGTGAATTGCGATGCGGCAAGCGCGGGGAAAAAGTTTTCGGCGAGCGCCTGCGAGATGCCGAGAATGATGGTCATAGGGATGAGCGCCCAAGGCAACCATGTGGGCCGGCGTTGACGGAACCAGACACGCCAGATCATGACCCAGCCGGCGTACTCAAGGGCGAAGAGAACGAAGTCGTGGGAGATTACGTCGTACCGGGCGTGGATGAGTGTGGACCAGGTTGCGAATGATCCGGATGTGGCGTCGATGGCGGCCAAGAGAAGGAGGCCGCCGATCCAAAGGTAGACGCGATCGGAGCGGTCGAACAGAGAGAGGCTGAGGGCAAGCAGGCCGAGCAGCCCGAGAAGCAGGGCCTCTATGGGCTGCCAGAGGTAGGCGCGCGTGATCTCGTCGACGTGCAAGTGCTGTACGAGCGCGATGGTGCTGGCTTCGCCGATGGTAGGCGCGGATACGATTCCGCCGACTGTGCTGCCCTGATAGAGAGTGGCAGGCGCCATCCACACGCGAACGGCGAGGAGCCGGGTTCCGTTGGATGAGGGCGGCAACGGGAACATCACTGGTTGCGCGTAGAAGATCTGGGGTGGGTAGGAGTTGAAATCGCCGAAGTGGCCGACAATCGCGCCATTGTCGAAGAACTGATACACATCATCGATCTGAGGGCCGGCGATGGCGAGTTGCACGCTGGTGGGAGTATCGATCTGGAGGCGAAGGCGATACCAGGCGTAGCCCCAATATCCGGCGTGTCCGCGAGTTGTCCAGCCGGGGACGTAGCCTGCGACCCCGCTGATAGGATTCAGCGCTCCGGAATCAGGTGTGAGATCGACGTCTTCCCAATGAGAGTCGTCGAAGCTGGGATCGGCCCAGAGGGGCTGGCCTGTGGAGGGATTGAGTGGCGAGTCGCCGATGGAGAATTTCCATGGACCGTACAGGGGGATTGCAGATTTGCCCAGCTGAAGATGTTCAATTGTGGCGGAGTGAGAATGCGATTGCGCGCTCATTAAATGCGGAATCAGCAGGCCAATGGACACCATTTTCAAAACTGCAGTGAACCTGTGAGAGCGCGATGGCATTTCCGAGGACCTCAGGGGATGATGGGGGGTTGCAGTCCACTATAACGGAGAGTCCGGCCCAGCTATTCGAAGGGAATCTGATTGCTACACTGCATTCACGTATGGTCCCCGAGGCTCGGTTTGATGATCAAAAGCAGGAATTGGAGATTGAGGAGCTGTGTGCAACGGCGCGGCAGTGTTATGCGCGGGGGTGGGTTCCGGCGACGAGCGGGAACTTCAGCTTGCGATCGGGAAATCGCGTATTCATTACGGCAAGCGGGTTGGATAAGGGAAGACTGACGCCGGAGGATCTGCTGAAGATCGACATGGATGGGATGGTGCTTGACGGGAAGGGAAAGCCGTCGGCCGAGACGAGCCTGCACCTGGTGATCTATGGAGAGCGCGCGAATGCCGGGGCGATTCTGCATGTTCACACGGTCTGGAACACGCTGCTGTCGGGGAGGTTCGAGAGCGATGGGTTTGTTGGGCTGAGCGGATATGAGTTGCTTAAGGGGCTTTCGGGGGTGGCGACGCATGAACATGAGGAGCGTGTGCCGATCATCGCGAATACGCAGGAGTATGCGCCCCTGGCGGATAAGTTGAAAGCAGTTTTGCAGGAGAACGGCGAGGCGCATGGTGTTTTGTTGAGTCGACATGGGCTTTATACTTGGGGTGAATCGGTGGCTGAAGCACGTCGTCATGTGGAGGCACTCGAGTTTTTGTTCGAGGTAGAGGGACGGCGGGTTTTCGGCGAGATCTAGTTTCCGATGTCCAAGAGTCGAGACCTGGTGCACACGGCAGGGTTTATCGTTCCCACTCATTTCGCGATGAGGCTGCGAAATGAATGGGGCACATGTGATTGCTTCCCACGTCTCCAAAAGAGGGAGACATGGGGCACCCGAACTTATCCTTAAAAAGACGAGAAGGAGTGCAGGTTATGGCAGTTCTTCGCTTTCCTGAGTCGGATCAGAAATTTGAAAACGAGGCTGAGATTCGTGACGAGCTTGCGCGTATGGGGATCGACTACGAGCGGTGGAGTCTGGATCGCGTGGGGGCGGATGCATCGGCTGAGGATGTGCTGACGGCGTACGCGGGTGAGATCGATGAGATGAAGCGGCGCGGCGGGTATGTAACGGCCGATGTGATCGATGTGAATGCGGCGACCGAGAACCTTGAGACGATGCTGGCGAAATTCGACAAGGAGCACACACACTCGGAGGACGAAGTGCGGTTCATCCTGGCGGGGCGCGGGATTTTCTTTCTGAACATTCAGGGCAAGGTGGTGTCGATGGAAGTTGGGCCGGGGGACGTGCTGCGCGTGCCGAAGGGAACGACACACTGGTTTACGTTGTGCGAGGAGCGGCGGATTCGGGCGATCCGGTGGTTCCAGCAAACCTCGGGCTGGACGCCGGAGTATACGGGATCGGGTGCGGAGCAGAATTATCAGCCGCTGTGCTTTGGGCCGACGTACATGGGTCCGCGCGTGGAGTCTGGCATTCGCGTATGACCCTGAACGCGTCGAAGAGACAGTCTGACGATAAAGGTCCGTCATCGAAGGCTCCGAAGCTGTTCCTGCTGGATGTTGAGGGAACGGTGGCGCCGATGTCGCTGGTGTACGAGCAGCTGTTTCCTTACGCGCGGAAGCACTTTGAGCGCTATCTGCAAAGTCATTCCGGCGAGCAGGGAGTGGTGAATGATCTGGCGGCGCTGGCGGAGGAGAACGCGAAGGAGACGGATCCGATCGCGCCGAAGTTTACGAATCCGGACTACTGGGATGAGGCTCTGCCTTACCTGAACTGGCTGATGGATCGCGACCGGAAGTCGACGGCGTTGAAAAGCCTGCAGGGAAGGATCTGGAAGGGCGGCTTCGAGCGGGATGAGCTGAAGGGAACGCTGTTTGAGGATGTGCCGGGGGCGCTGGAGCGGTGGTCGAGCGTGGGGCATGTGGCGATTTATTCGTCGGGGTCGGTGGCGGCGCAGATGCTGTTGTTCCGGCACTCGAATTTCGGCGATCTGACGGACAGGATCGCGGGATATTTCGATACGCGTACGGGACCGAAGACGGCCAAGGACAGCTACACATCGATTGCGAATGCGATGGATTGCGAGACGCGCGAGGTGATGTTCTTTTCCGACGCGGTGCGGGAGCTGGATGCGGCGCGGGACGCCGGCTGTCACACGCGGATCGTGATGCGTGAGGGAAATGCTCCGGTAGACGATGCGCATGGGCATCGCAAGATCAAGTCGTTCGACTTGCTTTAGCGCGCTGAGGCGATGGCGGCATTTTCCGGTTGCAACGGGATGCGAAGCGTTCCCACTTTGCCGGTTGTCAGATCGTGAACGCCGGCTTCGAGGATGACAGGTACTCTGGGCAGGTCGATCTCTGCATGCGCGGGAATACCGGAACGCTGTATGGCCGTGAAGAGTTCCGGCGTAAGCTGCATCTGCTGTGTGGCGCCGTTCCAGTTGAGAGCTTTGCCGGTGTGATCGTAGGCGAGCAGCTCTATCTGCACTTTTCCGGTGCGGGTGTTGTCGGGACCGGCGGCGAGAGCGACATCGTTCCAGCGAATCATGAAGTCGATACTGTAGCGCGTTGTGGGGCCGCTAAGGCTTGCGTTCTTGCCTGCGATGTGGGCTCCGGTGGCGGGCTGCGGGGTGGCAGGGACGGCGCGGACTGCGAAGAGGAGTTGCGTGGCGTCGGGTGCACCGGGGCGAAGAAGCGAGCGAAGCGGATCGGTTTCTGATGGCTGCGGAGTTTTGGCTTCGTCATCGGCGTTGTAGCCGCGGCGGTAGGAGAGCTTGTATCTGCCGTCCGGAATCTTCACGTCGATGGCGCGATATTTGCCGTCCATCTTTTTGTTCGCGGGTGTATAGACGATGGAGTAGTAGTGAGCGCCGTCTGCGACGGAGCGGCTGACGGCGGAGTCGAGGTCGTTGGTGTTGTAGACAGCTTTGCCTCCGGTGTCAGAGGCGATCTGGTTCATAGCGGAGATTTCAGAGGCGCGATCGCCGTTGCTGGCGGTGTAATCTCCCATTCCGGTTCCGACTGGAAATTTTCCGACGTTGACGGCAGAAGCGGGTCCGCGATTGTCGGCGGAGATGATGTCGTCTGCCATGATTCCGCTGGCATAGACGGGATAGACGGCGACGCGGGCGGAGGTAAGGAGATTGGCGGCTTTGCGGATCTCGCTGAGCGCGATGCCGTTGTCAGAGGCTTCCATGCGCTGATCGAACTTGGGAAGGATGACGATGGGGAAATCGCCGGCAAACCAGATGAGATTCTTGCGGCCGGGTACGCCGGAGAGATAGCGGGCGATGTCTGTGATGGCCTCGAGCGTCATGCGCGATCGATTGACGTCTTTGAAGCTTTGATAGTTGGCGAAGGCATCGGCGACGGCGGTGGTGGCGGAGATGGGCGCTGTGGGATTGGACCACCCTGCGCCGGAGGGGCCGTTGCCTCCGGAGGGCGCCGCACTTGTTGTGGCGCTGCCGGGACTGGGTGCATTGCTGTTCAGGAAGCCTTCGAGTTGCTGTTCATTGCCAACTTCGCCTTTGGTGACGATGGTGGGGCTGATGCCGGGCGCGGTCTGCTTGAATGCCACGTCGCGAAGGAGCGCGGCGTCGCTGGTGAATCCCTGGACGATGTTGAGTTTGTGATTGAGGGCAATGATGGCGATGCGCGTGCCGGGCTTGACGTGATCGAGATAGCCGAGGATCTGGTTGCGGGCATAAGAAATCATCTGCGGCGGCGTGTTGAGGCTGTCGAGCAGCAGAATGTTTACCGCTTCGTCTTCGGGCGCGGGAGGAACGTTGGTGTAGACACCTGCGGGCATCTTGGGAAGAGGCTGCACCATGGCAGGCGTGAGGGGTTTTGGTGAGTGCTCCTCGAAGAAGTCGATGGTCTGCGGCTTGCCGTCTTCGGAGATGCGGAAGTCTTCTTTGCGCAGTGCGGAGACGGGCTCGCCTTTTCCGTTGTCGACGACGACGTCGATGATGACGGCGCGTGAACTGGTCTTGAAGACCGGGGGCGCGTCCGCGGATTGCGTGGACTGGGCGAGGACGGCGGCTGGAGCGAGGAGGAGGGAAAGAACAATGGCCCGTCCACAGCGTGCAGGGGCCTGAGTTCGAGCAAAGCAGACCATGAACAGCTCCTTGGGTTCTTAAGAACTCAGACGAACGAATCTGGCTTCGGTTTCGCGCGCGCAAATTGACCGCGGGAATCGCTGGAGCGAAATTGTACTCTGGGGATGCATGTACCTGCCCAACGGAGCAACGACGGCGCTGAACGAGATCAGGAATGCCGCGCTCGTGCGGTTTTCCCTGCTGGCGCTGAGTTCGATTTTCTTTCTCGTGGATCCGTTCGCGGCGATCCCGAGCTTCCTGGCCATTACAGAGGGAGTGGACGAGGCGCGCAGGAAGCGAATGGCGAGAAAGGCATCGCTCACGTGCTTCATCGTGCTCACGAGCTTTGCGTTGGCGGGGCAGCTGATCTTCAGGATGTTCGGGATCACGCTGGCCGCATTTGAAATTGCAGGCGGTCTGATTCTGCTGCTGATCGGGCTGGACATGCTGGAGGCGCGGCGGTCGCCAACGCAGGAGGCGCAAGGGGATACGGAAGAAGGGGCGGCAAAAGAAGATGCAGGCATCGTGCCCCTGGGGATTCCAATGCTGGCGGGACCGGGCGCGATTTCGTCGGTGATGGTGCTGGTGGGAACGGTTCCAAGCCTGTGGCACTGGGAGATGGTTGCGATTCTGGGCTCGATCGCGATTACGTGCATTGTCAGTTATCTCGTGCTGGCGGGCGCAGGCCGGGTGCGGAGAGTCATGGGAGAGACGGGAATTCGCATCCTGGTCAGGATCATGGGTCTGTTGCTGGTGGCGCTGGCGATGCAGCTGTTTGTGAACGGGCTGACGGATCTGGGGATTATTGCGAAGCAGTGAGAGCGGCAGCGGCGTTGCGCGCCGTTAGCGGAGTTAGCGTGCTGCGCACGTTAGTATCCGATTGGACTCAGGTAGTCGACTCAGCATTTGCCCTGATCTGGAGCGGGTATGAGGGGCTTTCCCACAGGAATGGGATCCTTTCCACAGGTTGGGCGGGTTGCGGTAAGGCAGGGTCGTTGGTATTCTCAGGAAGTCGCGAAACGGCGCTAAGAACAAGGCGATTCGCGAGTTGCACATAAGGGTGGCATGTGCTACTCTTAAAAAGTTGCAGATGTAGCAGTGGAGCCTCCCGGTGGCCGATGTGGCCTGCCCCTAGTGGGAAGTGGGAAGCCGGTTCGTAGGGTTGGACGAGGTTGTGCAAGTTGCACCCCTGACCCCTGTAGGGAATCCCGCAGAGAACAAAAACCATTGCATGACCCAAGAAGCAAGTCTTCTTGCGCGCGCAAAATGCGCGGGGCGATTTAGTCGCCGGTTGCTGTTTGAAATTTTGCGCAGTGCGACCTTCTGCAGCGGGCAATTTCCGCTGTCAAGTCGATCGGATAGGCAGGAAAATCTGCCTGCTGTAGATGTGAAGTTAGAGTTTAGATTCTGATGGAATCGAAGCTTGACACGACATCGGAACTTCGATAGGTTTAGAAGGTTCGCGCAAAAACGCTGGAGGCTGCAGTGATATGCAGATCTAGTTAGCGCAATAAGTTCGAGGACAACCCTGACGTCACAGTCCGGGCCTCGATCCAAGCGACCCCGCTCAGGCGGTCAGTCATAAGGATCTTTGACAATAAGGTTGAACGTGCCAGTCGTGAGAATCGATCAGGTTTGGCTTGATCATCTCACAAGGTAAGAAAGACGTCCTGCGCAGTGATGCGCGGACGAGTCGATCTCTTTCCGACCTCCGTCGGAGGAGACGACAACTAGGTTTCAAACGAGAGTTTGATCCTGGCTCAGAATCAACGCTGGCGGCGTGCCTAACACATGCAAGTCGAACGAGAAAGTGGAGCAATCCATGAGTAAAGTGGCGCACGGGTGAGTA